>ENA-OWOZ01000081-OWOZ01000081.1-bioreactor-metagenome-genome-assembly--contig:-NODE-81-length-131645-cov-30.607093_pt1 | contig 131645 bp, 126 predicted proteins | sample MGYA00238140_ERZ651804 | MGnify/ENA primary metagenome ERZ651804 (study PRJEB26910, sample SAMN07631232) | bioreactor metagenome | isolation source: Switchgrass digestor | place: USA: Dartmouth...
TCCTGGTACCTGAACTTGGTGAGCTGCGGGGCGATGTCGATGGTGCCCGCTTCCGGATCGTATCGGGTATTGAGCTTAACCTTGTATATCAGGCCGTTTTCCCCGACTTCCAGGAAAGTGTCGGTTTCCCCGTCCACCAGGGCCGACGCGTCGAAGGCGCCCCATTCCCTGAAGGCCATGGGATCACGGCCGAAGATGGCATACAGGGGTTTCTGGTCGATGAGGCTGAAGATGTTATATTTGAACTCGGTGAACTTCCCGTTGTTTTCATTGAGTCCCATGCCCGTATAGAGGATGGGATAGCCCCTGGGGTCCACCATGCCGGTGCCCTTCATGGGGAAACCTACTTCTATCTTGTCCCTGGTGGGCTTTCCGGTTTCCAGGTCGAGGAAATAGATGTTGCCGTCCAGGGCCGGATAGATGACCTCCACCAGGTCCTTGTCCTTGAACTCGGGCTTGATGTTCATGAGCCTTCTTTCTCTTTCAGGCCAATGAACGATGAGGGGCTGGCCGGTCCAGCCGGTGCCGGGCCAGTAGCTGCCCTCGGCCGAAATGGCGCCCAGATCATGGGTCCAGACGATCTCCAGCTTTTTCTCCTTAACGTCCCGGGTGCCCCAGGAAGCGGAGTTTCGGTAATGGTTGCCCCTGAAGGCGGTGATGCCTTCCAGGGTGGTGTATTGGTCCGGAGAACCAAATGATATCTCATAGCCCGGCTGATAGTTCTCCACAGGCTTGTTGTTCTGGAATACCCAGTACTTTATCCTGCCACCAAAAGCCAATGATGCAGACTCGGGAAAGGCATTGGGTCCGTCGAAAACCGCCGGCGTCTGCCAGGAAACATCCAGAACCGCAGGATCGGTGCTTTCCTCCGGCATGGGTTCCGGTGTGGGCCAGGGCGTGGGTTCAGGGGTAGGCGTTGAATCGCCGCCCTGATTGGCCGTATCGGAAGCGGTCGGGCTTGCGTCGGCAACCAGCCCGTCCCGGTTCCAGGGCAGCCCGCCCCGGATAAGATACACAACGGCTGCCACGATGAGCGCCAAAAGCAGAAGGAACGTGAAAAACCTTCCTTTATTGAGTCTGCGCCTTCTCCTGCGATATACGGTGTACATCATACTCCTCCTGACTGTTATTCTGCCTGCTCTGCGGCATATCCCTCCACAAATTCATAGATCATTTTGGACATTTCGGCTATTTTTTTGCAGGCGGTCCCGAAATCCACTTCTTCGGTCATGACCGAGAGCACATAGGGGTGGGATGCAAAAACGATGCCCACATCGTTGGCGGTCCGGGTCTGGTTGCCGATCTTATGGGCCACGCGCACATGGTCCGGCAATAGTGCGTCGATGCGGTCGCTCCAGTCGGTGTTTTCCAGGTCCTCAATCATCTTCTCATAGACCGCCGGGTTGCTCAGGTAGCGCCTGTAAAGCTCCTGTGCCACAAGGGCCATATCGTATGGGCATGAACGGTGGCGCTTGTCGTAATAAACCACGCCGCCCAGATCCACGATATACTGGCGGATGTTCTCTATGCCCAAAAGCTCAATAATCATGTTGATGCCGCAGTTGTCGCTCTTCCGCAGGGAAAGCTCCGATGTTTCCCGAACCGAGTACTTGGTGCCGTAGGGGGAATTCTGAATGATGCCGGTCCCGTATTCAAGGTGGGAGGGCTTGTATTCCAGCATCATATCGGGGTCCACCTCACCGGACTCGATCTTGATGTACAGGAGCAGGTTCATGGGAAGCTTCGACGTGCTTGCAGCGATATATTCTTCCTTATCGTTGATGCCGAAGGACTCGCCTGTGGCAAGGTCGATGAAGGTTACCCCGTACCGGCCGGACTGTTTGCCGATGAAATCCTCCACCATGGCCCTGAGCTCATCCATCTTCCCGCTGGGCGGCAGCGAACCGATGGCCGGAAGGAAGCCGTGGGATTCGGTATAGGTGCCTTTCGGCTCCGGCGTGGGAGTGAGCGTAGGCTCCGGCGTAGTTTCCGGCGTTACAGGTGTTGGTGAATCGGTTGCCGCAGACGGCGTGGGCGTGTTGACGGCAACACCGTTGCTGTTTCCGGATCCCCTGAAAAACAGGAAGTATGCCACACAGGCAATCAGGAACACGAGCACCACAAAAATGCCGGCCCGCCTTCTCCGGTAGACTTTTTCCCTTCTGAATCGATAGGATCTCATGCCAACTCCTCGCTTATCCTTATTTGCCAAGCCCTTTGGCCAAGAAAACGCCAACAGGGCTTTTTTTGCATTTGTGCGCAGGGCACATCCAATCAATATGTGGATGCCTGAACGGCATCCTTCCGGCCGAAGTCTTTCCGGCCGTACCCGGGCAGGAATGCGGGATGGGATGCGCTTTTGCGATATTTCCCGCAATTCCCCTTTTAATACCTTATCTATTATAATAATGGCTTCTGATATTGTCCACTGTATAGACCGCCAGCCAGGCCGGGACGAAAGGTCGTCATTGGAGGGCATGCCCCGGGGTTTTGTCAGAAGGCTGTGGAATGCCCTGTCACTATCCGGGATAATCCGTCAAATCGCTGATTTTGACGGGTATCCCCCAAAATCGGCATACAGTGGTGTATAATATGTCCATATCATTTTCGCGGCCATACGGGCGTAAGATTAAGGTGCAGCAGATGTTCGACAGAAAACTCTTTTTCAGGCTCCTGTGGCCTGTTCTTATCGAGCAGGCACTGGCGACCACCATTGGCATGGTCAATACCATGATGGTCAGCGGTGTTGGCATGACGGCCATATCTGCTGTGAGCATCGTGTCATCCCTGAACTTTCTCATCATGAACCTGTTTACCTCCTTCGCCACCGGCGCAACGGTCGTGGTGGCCCAGAGCATAGGCGCCGGAGATATGGATAAGGCCAACAGAACCGCTGTCCAGTCCATGGTGGTCTGTGTGTTGACTGCCGTTGCCTGCGGCATCGCTTTCCTGATCTTTGGGGGAGCGACCGTCAATCTTCTGTTTGGGGAAGCGGAAGAACAGGTCAAGCAATATGCCAGGATCTACCTGAATTACTCCGCCCTGTCCTATCCGTTCCTTGCTGCCTTTTCCATGGCCTCCGGCATCCTGAGGGGCAGCGGGAATACCCGATCCCCCATGAGGATTTCCATTCTGTCCAATGGCATCAATGTGGGTGTTGGCGCCCTCTGCATTTATATTTTTGGATGGGGTGTGTCCGGCGTAGGCATTGCGCTTTTGCTGTCCCGCGTCGCATCGGCGTGCCTGATAGCCTTACTCCTCTACCACAACGATGGGGTCAATATCCGGAAATCATCCATGAAAGTGGAGCGGGACACCATTGTTCCTGTCCTTAAGATTGGCGTGCCAACCTGCATTGACGGTTTGATTTTCAACGGAGGGAAGCTCATCATACAAACTTTTGTGACGGCCCTGGGTACGGCTGCCCTGGCGGCCAACAGCATCGCCGGCTCCATCACCGAACTGATCAATATTCCCGGAACTTCCCTTTCCCTTGTGGCGGTGACCATGGTGGGGCAGGCCATCGGTTCCCGGGTTTATGGAAAGGAACTGCGGAAAATCATCAGATCCCTGACAGGCTATGCCGTCGTTTTTCTGGTGGTTACCACCCTGGTCACGGTTCCCCTGCTTCCGCTGATCACCCAGCTCTACTCACCGCCCGATGACGTGAAGGGCATGATATATGATGTGCTGAACATGGTGCTGCTGGTGATGCCCCTGCTGTGGCCTGTTGCCTTTGTGCTGCCATCCTGTATCCGAAGCACCGGGGATTCCGCCTGCGTGACGGTTGTTTCGGTGCTGAGCATGTGGTTTGTGCGCGTGCTGGGGGCATGGTTTACGGTCCATTATACCGGGTGGGGGCTCATGGGCATCTGGCTGTTCTGGTGCACGGATTGGCTGGTTCGGGGAATTGCCTTCATCATCCGGGCGAAAACAAGTCCATACATCAGCGGAAAGCATTGGCAGGCGCAGCCTGAAAATGTTTGACATGGGAAATGCCTTGTGATAGAATATAACGGCAACCGCACGAAAAAGGGTCCAAAATCGGATTATCCGCTAAACAGGCGGGTTGCATCCGTCCCTTCAGAGGCGAGATTGGGTGGAGGAGGTGCAAGCATAGTGTACGCTATTATCGAAACAGGCGGAAAGCAGTACAAGGTACAGGAAGGGGATACCCTCTTCATTGAGAAGCTGTCAGCCAATGAGGGCGATCAGGTCGTATTCGACAAGGTTATCGCCGTATCCAAGGATGGCAGCCTGAATGTCGGAACGCCGACAGTCAGCGGGGCTACTGTATCTGCAAAGGTTCTCAGCCATGGCAAGTCCAAGAAGATCATCGTCTTCAAGTACAAGCCCAAGAAGCATTCGAGAAAAAAGCAGGGACACAGACAGCCCTACACAAAGGTTCAGATCGAAAAGATCAACGCCTGATAGCAGAACATGACCAAAGCAACCATTTACCGTTCCAAAGACGGATTGATCAGGGGTTTCAGAATCAGGGGACATGCCGGTGCAGGCCGGCAGGGAGAATATGATCTGGTATGCGCGGCCATATCCGCCATCGGATATACCGCCATCGGCGCGTTGGATGAGCTGTGCGGCATAAGTGAATATACCGAATCCGACGGAAGGCTTGAGATGATGCTCCCCGACAACATATCCCCCGATGTTTTGGCCAAAGCCGAAATCATACTGGAAACCCTGGAAATAGGTTTAAGGCAAATTGAGATGCAGTATGCGAGGCATTTGCGCGTGATGAATAGGGAGGTGTAACCGATGGTAAGAATAAATCTGCAGCTGTTTGCCCACAAAAAGGGCGTAGGTAGCACTAAGAACGGCCGCGACAGCGAGTCCAAAAGGCTCGGCGTGAAGTGCGGAGACGGCCAGTACGTGCTGGCGGGCAACATTCTCGTAAGGCAGAGAGGCACCAAGATCCATCCCGGTGCCAATGTTGGCAAAGGCGGAGACGATACGCTGTTCGCCCTCATCGACGGCAGGGTGAAGTTTGAAAGGCTTGACAAGACCAGAAAGAAGGTCAGCGTTTACGCCTGAAATGAATGGAGCTTGTGAGGGACGAGATATCGTCCCTTCTTTGTTATCATGGCGGTTTTGACGTACGTTACGCGGCTTGGAAAGCAGAGACTGACCACGTGGCGGATCCGAGGAGGATTTGGATGTTTATAGACATAGCAGAGGTTTATCTGAAGGCAGGCGACGGCGGTGACGGTGCCGTTTCCTTCCGCAGGGAGAAATATATACCCAACGGGGGACCCGACGGCGGCGACGGGGGCGACGGCGGCGATATCATCTTTAAGGTGGATATGGGCCTGAGGACCCTGGTGGACTTTCGCTACAAAAGGAAGTATATAGCCCCCAACGGCGAAAGGGGCGGCAGCAAGAACTGCAGCGGCCATGCCGGGGAGAATCTGGTGGTCAGGGTACCCCTGGGCACCATCGTAAGGGACAAGGAAACCGGCAGGATCATTGCGGATCTGTCCCGGGAGGGCCAGGAAGAGGTTATTGTAAAAGGCGGAAAAGGCGGTTGGGGCAACCAGCATTTTGCCACCCCGACCCGGCAGGCGCCCAATTTTGCACGCAAAGGCACACCCGGCGAAGAAAGGACCGTGATCCTGGAGCTAAAACTTCTGGCCGATGTGGGCCTCATCGGGTTCCCCAATGTGGGCAAATCGACGCTGCTGTCGGTGGTCTCGGCGGCCAGACCCAAAATTGCCAACTACCACTTCACCACCTTGTCCCCCAACCTGGGCGTTGTTTCGGTGGCAGAAGGGGCCAGCTTTGTCATGGCGGATATCCCCGGCCTCATTGAGGGCGCCCATGAGGGTGCGGGACTGGGGCATCAGTTCTTGAGGCATATTGAGCGTACGCGACTGCTCATCCATATTGTCGATATTTCCGAGGCTGACGGACGGGACGCCATCAACGATGTGGATGTGATCAACCATGAGCTTGAAAAGTATAATCCCGAGCTTGCGAAGAGGCCCCAGATCATCGCCGCCAACAAGGTGGACGCCCTGGCCGATACCTCCAGGCTGGAACGGTTCAAAAGTGAGATGGAAAGAAGGGGGTACCCGGTGTTTGTGATTTCGGCGGCCACCAGGAAAGGCGTGGATGAGCTGATCCGTTATGCCTATGAAAGGTTGAAGGAATTGCCCGAGATCATCCTGTTTGATCCCGCCCACAGGGAGACGGTGGCCGAGGAGAAGAAGGAAGAGCCGCCCTTCACCGTTACCAGGGAGAACGGTGTTTACGTTGTGGACGGACCGTGGGTCCGGAAGATCCTGGGGTCGGTCAACCTGGACGACCGTGAGTCCCTCCAGTATTTCCAGCGTGCCATGAAAAACAAAGGGGTTATAGAGGCACTGGAGAAAGAGGGCATCCAGGAAGGGGACACCGTGCGCATCGGGGAAATCGAGTTCGATTATATCCCCTGATAACCCGAACCCGGAAAGCGATTCGGACGCGCTCCACCAGGGAAGGCTGTATTGCTTCCGCCTGCGCCGGTTCGAATGCCGCGCATGGCTTTGGCCTTCCCGTGGCAGCGGGACCATAGTCTGCTTGCTTTGGTCGCTCGTAAAAACCATAAAGAAGGAGAAATTGAATTGACAGGAAAACAGAGAAGCTACCTCAGATCCCTTGCCAACAATATCCCAGCTATCTTCCAGGTGGGCAAGAACGGACTGGAAGCCAACAGCATCAAGCAGTTTGACGAGGCGCTGGAGGCCAGGGAGCTGGTCAAGGCCAGCGTCATGCGCAACAGTCCGCTGACCGCCCGGGAGGCGGCCGATATCCTGGCCGAAAAGCTGGGAGCGGAAGTCATACAGGTGGTCGGAAACCGGTTTGTGCTATACAGGGAATCCAAAAACAATAAGGTTATCGAGCTCCCGTAAGGCGGGGTGAGATAAAACCATTACAAAGGAAGCCGCGATTTGCAGGAACGCTCTTTAAACTTGCATGCCATTGTGGTTAGGTTTTATCAGGACAACCTATCCGCATGCACCCGCATGCCAGGGGGCATCCGCTGCAGTCCGGCTTTTTTCTGCAATATTCCTTGGCATGCCTAACGATCAGGGCATGGTATTCCTTATAGAGAAGAATGTCCGGTTTTAGCCGGATCATGATTTGTCGCTGCAGATCGTGGTAAGCGATTCCGGCCTCGCAAAGACCAAGCCTGGTAAAGAGCCTGATGGTGTAAATGTCAATGACGAAGACGGGCTGGTTGTAGGCATACAGCAGCATGTCATCCACGGTTTCCGGACCCAGGCCCCATTGTGCCAGAAAGAGCTTCCGATCCGGGGGCGGGTTGCTCCGGTAGAATTGGGCGAAGGCCTTCAGCTTTTTGGCCTTTTGGTTGTAATAACCGCTGGATCGGATATGACCGGCAATCAGGTCCAAATCCATGTCCGCAAGCGCGTCCGGTTCAAGAATACCGGCCTGGGCAAGGCTCACAAGGGCCCGCTCGGCATTGGCCCAACTGGTATTCTGGGTCAGGATGGCCCCGACGCATATCTCGAAGCGTTCCCGCCCGTTCAGTTCTCTGACCGAATTCTCCGGTTCATAATGGCACCTCAAACCGTCCCGGTCCATTCTGAGCAAAGGCCACCAGCCCTGCGGACCGTAGGTCTCATATAACTTGGCGTATACTCCATCAAATTCCCACATGGTCGCTCCTCATATGTTCCTTGCCAATGGTCGCCAGTGTCCGGCATCTCAGAACAGCATGCGCCTTTTCGCAGGCGTCAATCGGATGCTGCTTCCGGTATGTGCTCGTGATCCATGGCATGCGGCGTTGCCGTCAGGACTGATTGAGGGGCCGCACGGATACTTGAGCCTTGAACGACCTGACATTGTCCTGGTTGATTCCCTCAATGTAGAAAAGGCCGTCGTCTAATGCCGCCGTATCTTTGTACAGGATGATCTTATCCCCGGGCAACAGCTCGTTCAGATAACTGATTTCCAGGCTTCTGAAGCTGAACTGCCGATGTTCCTCCAGGCTGAAGCAGTCCATGATGATATCGATGTATCTTGAATTGTTGAGATGTTCGTTCAGATCAACGTCACTGTAGCCTATCACCTTCTCATAGGCAATTTCCGGCGTACCGAACGCTTTGAATCTTCCCAGCCTGCAGTCGATGGCCCGTTCCCTGGGGGTAAAGGGATAATGGATGGGGATGGTTTCAGGCTTTTTTATTTCCCTTGTTTGAATATCCATAATGATCCAGTTGGATGCGGCCCGGGCCAGCACATGATTTGAGGTGTCTCGGACCAGGAAGTCCCTGTCGAACTCCATTCGCTTGGGCAACTGAGGCCAGGTCTCCACCACGATTTCTTCCCCGAGCTGGGGCATCCTGTCTATATCCACCCTTATCCGCGTGAGGACCCAGGTTACGCCGAAATCCCGGATCAGACGCTCTATTCCGATGCCCAGGCTTTCCACATGCAGGTTGGCAACGTCCTGGAAGTAGTTGAAAAGCGTGCTCAGCTTCAGCTTTTTCTGAAAATCAACGTCTACCGGCCCAATCTTATAACGATTCTCCATTGCCGGAACAGGTTCCATTATACCGACTTCCTTTCCGTAAAAGTTCGGTTTAAATTGAATTCTACCATGTTCATCATTGAATGGCAAATACATGTAAATTTTTGGTGGTTTGGTTTTGGGCTGGACGAAGATAATAAGGATGGGAAAACGACTGACAACCGTGTATCTGGCAAACGCTTCGGTTGTCCTGTATAATGGAACGAAAAGAATACGACACGGGTGTAAAGAAGATGATATGGTTCGGACCGGCAGGCAATCCAAGCAGCTTTTACGAAAAAGGCTACAAATACTCCTGGGAAATGCCCCAATGGCTGGAGGAGCTGGGGCTTAACGCTTATGAATATCAATGCACCAAGGGGGTGCTTCTGAAGGAAGAAACTGCAGCCCGGATTGGGGAGGCATGCAGGAAGCACAATATCCGTGTCAGCATCCATGCCCCCTATTACATCAATTTATCCAGTACCGAGAAGCAAAAAAGGGAAAAATCCGTCGATTATATCCTGGAGACCCTCCGCGCGGCAAAGGCCATGGGGGCCGGGCGCATCATCATGCATCCCGGCTATGTGTCGGGCGTCAGTCGGGATACCGCTCTGGAGATGGCTAAGGACACGTTTTTAAGTGCCCTTGACGCGGTTCGGACCGAAGGACTGGATGATATCACCATCTGCCCGGAAGTTCTGGGGAAGCACAGCCAGTTGGGAAACATCTTCGAAGTGGTTGAGCTTTGCAGCCTTGCGGACAACCTGATCCCCTGTATCGATTTCGGGCATGTACATGCCCTCACCCGCGGCGGTCTGAAAAGCAAAAAGGAGTATATGGACATCTTGCGGTTCATCGGACAGGAGCTCGGCCAGGAACGGATGCGAACAGTCCATATGCATTTTAGCCGTGTCGAGGTGGGCAAGGGGGGAGAGAAAAAGCATTGGACCTATGCGGATACCCAGTATGGTCCGGAGTTTGAACCGCTGGCTGAAGCCATCCTGGAACTGGGCATCGAGCCGGTCATCATCAGTGAATCCAGGGACAAGATGGTGGAGGATGCCCTCACCCTGAAGCAGATCTTTGAGACCATGGCGAGCCGATAGAGCATACCAAGGGGACGGTTCTTCTGGTTACTTGAGTCAACAAAGCCATAACAGTCGCATGGAACCCGTAAAGCCGGTCGCTGTGCTGCACGGCTGCAAAACAGCAGTTGTTCAAATGGGCGGCTTAACTCGCTGCGCTCAAACAGCAGCCGCCCTTTTCCCATTCTCACAGGCTGTTTTGGAGCCTTATTGCAATGCGACCTTACCTTTACGGGTTCCCTTCCTGTGTGAAGCTTTGGTGGTTCAATTGTCAATAGGAAAAACCGTCCTACTTGTCTACACAAGCCAGGCCAGAAGCGAGCTGAGGATGAGCGGGGCCATCACCAGGATGAGGTTGTCTACCGCGTACTTGAAGGTGTCCTTCTTGGTCTGGAGCCTGCCGAAGGCCTGAAGGTTCCGGACTACCCTGAAAGCGGGGAGCAGCGCTATCAGGGACAGGAGGGGAAGGTATCCGAGGACGATGCCGACAAGGATATCCAGGTAGCACAGGACGTAGAGCATGTAATACAAGACGAGCGCCTTATCCTTACCCATGCAAATGGGAAGCGTGTAGCGTTTGTTCTCGATGTCGTCCTCCACATCGCAGATATTATTGGCCAGCATTATCCCAGCGATGAGAAGCGTGGGCGGAATGAGGGCCACCGTCACAGGAAGCAGTACCTTCCAGTTGAGGATGATGGAAATGTACTCGTTTTCCAGGACCAGCCGGATGGGCTTGCCGGTAAAAAGGGAGAGGTAGATAACGATGAACGGCAGGACGTAACCCATGAAGAAACCCGAAAAGGCCTCGCCCAGTGGGGTTCTGGAAATCGGGAGCGGTCCTGCGGAATACAGGATGCCCACAAGGAAGCAGGCCATTCCCAGGAGCAGCACCATGTTATCGGCATGCAGGAAGACCAAAATGCCGAAGACAACGGCAATGGTAAAGAGAACGGCGATGATCAGGATAACCGTTTTTTCGCTCATGCCGTAACGAACGATGGCGTTGTGCTTTTCGTAATTGTAGCCGTGCCTTTTTCTTGCCCGTTTCCAGTCCAGGTAATTGTTCAGGGCTGTGGTGAACATATCGAAGGCGAGCATGGATATGAAGAAATATATGAGAAGAACGGGCTGCAGGCTGCGGAAGCGGTATCCGGTGTAGACAATGCTCCATATAAAAGGTACGACGCTGGCTATCTTTGTCTGGATTTCAACCAGCTTCAGGAATGCTCTCATGGCAGGCCTCCTTGCATAAAGCTCTGGATTTTGATGCCATCTCCATTATATCATTTCCGGTTATCCGGTAAATTTGCGAAGCAATTGCAGCTCGCACCTCATGATTTCCATGTCTTTGTTGCCGATGAAATGCAAATCATATAAAATGTTGGATGAATGATTGATCTGGAGCAAGGGGGTTTAAAGATGCTGAAAATCAGAGTGATCAGCGGACCCAACCTGAACCTGCTGGGTACCCGGGAACCGAAAGTGTACGGAACCCAAACCCTTGAAGACATAGAAAACGCGTTAAGGCAGGAAGCCAGGGATTATGGTGTGGCGATTGAATTCTTCCAGTCCAACCATGAAGGCGCTATCATCGATTGCATCCATGATGCCGCGAGATCGGGTGTTCATGGCCTCATCATCAACCCCGGCGCCTTTACCCATTACAGCTATGCCATCCGGGATGCCATTGCCGCGGTGGGGATTCCCGCGGTGGAGGTCCATTTGTCCAATGTCCATGCCAGGGAGGAGTTCAGAGCCAGGTCGGTCATTGCTCCCGTATGCATGGGTCAAATCAGCGGGTTGGGAGCGTTGTCCTATTCGGCAGCCCTTTTTGCTCTTGTGAAGAAATTGGAGGAAACCAGGCCCTGAACCTGAAGGCCGGGTTGACCTGACGGAACGAGGGCGCTGGCATCAGAAAGAAGGTTTGCAATGAACGACAGACTGGGCAAAGTCAGAAACATCATATCGGAAAAGGGATTGGACGGACTGATCATCACAGGCCGGGCCAATACCTATTATCTGTCGGGCTTTTCCGGATCCACTTCCTATCTTCTTATCGGACGGGAGAAAGCATGGCTTGTTGTGGATTTCCGCTATACCATCCAGGCGAAAAACCAGGTCTTTGAAGGGATTGAAGTGGTGGAACATGCCGACAGCTTTTATGCGACCCTCGACGGGATCCTTGCCGAAGAAGGCATGGGCGCCGTGGGATTTGAAGGAAACCAGCTCACCTATTCGGAATATGAACGCTTCAAGGCCAGGCTGCCCCATGCGCAAAGGCTTGAAGGCATCGGCAATGAGATCGACCTTTTGCGGATCAGGAAGGATGCAGGTGAGATAGAAGCCATCGCCCAGGCCGTCCGGCTGGGGGATCAGGTTTTTGAAGAGATCCTGAAGGTGATTAAGCCAGGCATGACCGAGTCGGAGCTTGCGGCTGAGATCGAATACCAGATGAGAAAACTGGGGGCTTCCGGGCCATCCTTTGCCACCATTGTAGCCGCCGGTGAGCGCTCGGCCATGTGCCATGCGGTACCCACCGAGAACAGGCTGAAACCGGGCGACGCCCTGGTCCTCGATTTTGGCGTGATTTACCGCCATTATTGTTCGGATATGACGAGAACAATATTTATCGGGGAACCGGGCGAAGAGATGAAAAAGATATACCGGATTGTCCTGGACGCCCAGCTGGCTGCTTTGGAAAGCCTGCATTCGGGCATGAAGGCCAGCGATGCGGATAAAGTTGCACGGGATATCATCGCCCGGGCCGGATACGGCGCGCATTTCGGTCATAGCCTGGGCCACGGCGTGGGTATCGAGATCCATGAAGAGCCCAGGTTGTCCGCCAAGTCGGAGGATATCCTGCAGGACGGCATGGTTTTCTCGGTGGAACCGGGTATCTATGTAGAAGGCCTTGGCGGGGTGCGCATCGAGGATATGGTGGTGCTGGTTGACGGAAAACCCAGGAATCTTACAGGAAGTACCAAGGATATTATCATCCTGTAACGGGGCTTTGAACAGGCTTGCATAACGCTTGTTTTTGATTTAATATAAAATGGTAAGTTTGACAATATGGATTCACCCTATATTGAGAGGAAGGTTTCGAAACATGATTGTTGCAGGAGATTTTAAGAACGGCGTAACGTTTGAGATGGACGGACAGGTCTGGCAGGTGGTGGAATTCCAGCATGTCAAGCCGGGGAAAGGCGCAGCCTTTGTAAGGACCAAGATCAAGAACGTGATTTCAGGCGGTGTCATCGAGCGTTCATTCAGCCCGACCGACAAGTTTGAGCGGGCCCAGATCGAAAGAAGGGATATGGAATACCTCTACAACGACGGCGATCTGGCATACTTCATGGATGTTGAAACGTATGAGCAGCTGCCTCTCAACCTTTCCCAGATCAAGGATTCAATGACCTTTGTCAAGGAGAATATGGTCTGCAAGATTCTCTCCTATAAGGGCAACGTATTCGGTGTAGAACCGCCCATGTTTGTTGAGCTGGAAGTCACCCATACCGAACCCGGATTCAAGGGAGATACGGCTACCGGTGCTACCAAGCCTGCCACCGTTGAGACCGGTGCCCAGGTAAAGGTGCCGCTGTTTGTGAACACCGGCGACAAGATTCGTATCGATACGCGCACCGGAGAATACCTGGAACGCGTATAAAAGAGCAGAATACCGAAAGAGAGCCAAAAGGCTCTCTTTTTTCATGCCTGCATAAAATAAGGAATTCATCCAATACTATGAATGATTAGATTTTGACAGCTTGCATGAAAGGAGGCAAACATTTTGAAAGCGACCGGCATTGTAAGGAGAATAGACGATCTGGGCCGGGTAGTCATCCCAAAGGAGATCCGACGCACCTTGAGAATCAGGGAGGGAGATCCGCTGGAGATATACACCGATCGGGAGGGAGAGGTCATCCTCAAGAAGTACTCGCCCATCGGTGAATTGGGAGATTTTGCCGAGGCCTATGCTGAGTCCCTCCATAATACCAGTGGCCATATTATAGCAGTAGCCGACCGTGATTCCATTATAGCCGTGTCGGGCGGTTCCAAGAAAGACTTGCTCGAAAAGCCGTTGAGCCCGGATATTGAGAAAATCATTGAGAACAGGGATACCTTCGTGGCAAGCGATGCCGATGGCAAGGTTCCTGTGATAACCGACGATAAAGGCAATGCAAAGTATGCCTGCAAGGTTATTTCTCCCATCATCTCCGAGGGGGATGCCATTGGCGCTGTGATGATGCTGTCGGTGGATCCCAAGGTTAAAGTGGGTGAGGTGGAAACCAAACTTGTCCAGTCGGCCGCAAACTTCCTTGGCCGTCATCTGGAACAATGATTGCAGCAAATTGAATCGCCAGTCAATGCAGCCCGGACGCAGAAGCAAATGCGGTATGCAAAACAGCACCATTCACAGTGAGACAGGTTTGAAAAAAAGGAGTTGTCAAAAGACAGCTCCTTTAAATATGTTCATGATGTTCATTCGGCCTGCTTCCCGATCCGCCTGCTGATGGTCCGGGCCACCGACACGCCGCTGGCGGCCGCCTGGGACAATCCCCTGGTGATGCCGGCTCCGTCGCCGATGGCAAAAAAGTTCGGCCGTTGGGTTTCCAGCTCATTGCTCAACTGGAGCCTTGCGCTGTAGAATTTGACCTCAACACCGTAAAGCAGGGTGTCATGATTGGCTGTTCCGGGTGCGATCTTGTCAAGGGCCATGATCATTTCAATGATGTTGTCCAGATGGCGCTTGGTCAGGACCAGGCTTAGATCTCCCGGTGTAGCCTTCAGGGTGGGCCTGGTAAAGCTCTGGGACAACCGGTGCTCGTTGGTCCGTTTTCCTTTGATCAGATCGCCGAACCGCTGCACGATGACGCCGCCGCCCAGCATGTTGGACAGGGAAGCAATGCGCTTGCCATACTGATAGGGCTCGTTGAAGGGCTGGGTGAACCGGTTGCTGACCAGCAGGGCAAAATTGGTATTTTCGCTTCTTAAGGCCGGATCGGTATAGCTGTGGCCGTTCACCGTGATGATACCGTCCACGTTCTCGGCGACCACATGGCCATAAGGGTTCATGCAGAAGGTTCTGACCAGATCACCGTATTGCTTGGTCCTGTACAGGAATTTCGCCTCGTAGACCACGTCGGTGATTTCCTCGAAGATCTTTGCGGGAAGTTCCACGCGCACGCCGATATCCACCTGGTTGTTGATAAGCGAAAGGCCCAGTTTCCTGCACTGGTTGGCAAACCATTCGGCGCCGGTCCTCCCGGGAGCGACTATCAGGTAGCGGCACTCAGCGCTGGTGCCGTCGTTCAGGGTGATCCTGTACCCGTCCTGCAAGGCTTCGATCTCGGTGACCGGCGCGTTGCAAACCAGTTCCACCCGCTGGTTGAGATACTCGTAAAGGCGGGTCAGGATGTCCAGGTTGTTCTCGGTGCCCAAATGCTTCACTTCAGCGTCAAGAAGGTGCAAATCGTAGGAGAGCGCCTTCCGCGAGATTTCATGGGCGGCCGGGCTGTTGGTGGAAAAACGTTTGGTGGTGGCCCCAAACCGGACATTGATACTGTCTACGTATTCGATCAGTTCCATAATGGTTTCTGAATCCATGTAATCGGAGAGCCAGCCGCCAAACCGGGTGGTGAAATTGAACTTGCCGTCCGAAAAGGCACCGGCGCCGCCGAAACCGCTCATGATGGAGCAGGAAGGGCAGTTGATGCATGATTCGGTTTTCTTCTGGACGATGGGACAGCTGCGGCGGCCGATATCCCTGCCCTGTTCCAGCATGAGAATATCCATGCCCGGACAGAGCCTGTCGAGTTCATAACCGGCAAAAATGCCTGCTGTACCGCATCCAATGATGATCACATCATACTTGCTTTTTTTCATAACCACACAATCCTTTTTCAGAGATAGGATGCTTGCGCCATTTCATTCTACCATTCCCGCCGCTTTGCCTCAATAGATGAACCGCGGTCGCCAATACGGGCTTTATTATTGTGTGGCCGGATGTTATACTGTATGACTAAAGGCGCAAAAAGCGGCCGAATGTTTCCGAACAGATGTTTGAATTCGGAGAGCGTTTTATATATAATCAATTCGGGGTGTCCACCCATCCCAATCATGACACGGAGGTAACAGAGGATGCTTTTGGAGAACTTGAACGAGCAACAGAAGAAGGCTGTCCTGCATACCGAGGGACCGCTTTTGGTCCTTGCAGGTGCCGGTTCAGGCAAAACCCGTGTGCTGACCCACAGGATAGCTTATCTTGTGGGTGAGATGGGCGTGAGCCCCTGGAATATCCTGGCCATCACTTTTACCAACAAGGCTGCACGCGAAATGAAGGAGCGGCTGGAAAAGCTCATCGGCGCTCCGGCCAACGACCTGTGGGTGGGCACCTTCCACGCCTGCTGCGTCCGGATCCTTCGCCGGGAGATCGAGCGGCTGGGTTATGACAGAAGCTTTGTCATCTACGACACCGATGACCAGCAGACGCTGATTAAGAGCTGCCTGGAGCAGCTGGGCATCAACGAAAAGAACTTTCCGCCCAGCTCGGTGCTCCATGAAATTGGCCGCGCCAAGGACGAGCTCATCAGTCCGGCCCAGTACCTGAAGATGTATGCATCCGACTATCGCCTCGGCAAGATAGCCCGGATCTACGAGCTTTACCAGAAAAAACTCAAGTCCAATAACGCTTTGGATTTTGACGATATCATCTTCCACACCATCCGCATCTTTTCCGAGTTTCCGGAGGTACTGGACTACTATGCGGAAAAATTCCGCTACATCCATGTGGACGAATACCAGGATACCAATACGGCACAATATATGCTGGTCAGCATGCTGGCCTCAAAGCACGGCAATATCTGCGTGGTGGGCGATGACGACCAGATGATCTACGGCTGGCGGGGTGCAAACCTGCGCAATATCCTGGATTTCGAAAAGGATTTCAAATCCTGCCGGGTCATCAAGCTGGAACAGAACTACCGTTCCACCAAGACCATCCTGGAGGCTGCCAACCACGTGATCCAGAACAATGCCGGGAGAAAGCAGAAGAGGCTCTGGACCGAAAACCCGGAGGGCAGCCTGGTCAACCGGTATGAAGCTGCCGATGAGCATGATGAGGCCTATTACATAGCCGACGTTATACGATCCCTTAAGGCATCGGGCAGAAGTTACAGCGACATGGCCCTTCTTTACCGGATCAACGCCCAGTCCCGCGTATTCGAAGAAGTCTTCATGAAGACGGGCATTCCCTATAAAATCTACGGGGGTCTGAAATTCTACGATCGGAAGGAAATCAAGGATGTTATCGCCTGGCTCCGGCTGGTCCAGAACGCCGATGACGACATCAGTTTTTCAAGGGCCATCAATGTTCCCAAACGGGGCATCGGGAAGACAACCCTGGACAAGGTTGAGCAATTGGCAATCCAGGAGGATACCAGCATGTACCGGATAGCCTCCCGTGCAGAAGCGTACCCGGAACTGGCGCGAGCCTCACGGAACCTTCTGGGTTTTTGCAGGTTTGTGGAGGATTTGAAGGCCAGGTCCAGGGAAGCGGAGCTGGTGGATTTCATCGCGCTTCTGCTGGACAGAAGCGGCCTGGTCAGGGAACTGGAAAAGGAGTTGACCCCCGAGTCCATGACCCGAATCGAAAACATCAAGGAATTCCTGTCGGTGGCGCAGGAATTTGCCGAGAAAGCGGAAGAAAAGCCCACCCTTGAGGATTTCCTGGCCCATATCTCCCTGGTTGCCGATATTGATGATTCGGAGGAGGTGGGGGATCGGGTGGTCCTCATGACCCTCCACAGCGCCAAGGGCCTGGAATTCCCCGTGGTGTTCATCGCCGGTATGGAGGAAGGGGTTTTCCCCAGCTACCGCTCCCTCTACGACGAGGATCAGCTGGAAGAGGAGAGAAGGCTTTGCTATGTGGGTATCACCCGTGCCCAGGAAGAGATCTACCTGACAAATGCCAAATGCCGCATGCTCTTCGGAAGCACCTCCTACAACCGCGTATCCCGCTTCATCAGTGAAATACCGGATTCCCTGATAGCAAGCCCTGCCCACGGCAGGCCCACGCCGGCCGCTTCCAACAGCTGGCTGGGAAGCCGCGGCAAAATGGACCTGAACGACCTGAAAAGCAGGATACGGGCGTTCAACAGGGCATCCCAGGAGGAAGGCGAAAGCGTGGAAGTCGGCGATCGGGTGCTGCACAAGAAGTTTGGCGCAGGCACGGTCATGAAGAAGACCCCGGACGGCGGGGATTTCCAGCTGGAGATCCGATTTGACGATTATGGCATGAAACGGCTCATGGAGAGTTTTGCCAAGCTGAAAAAGATATAGAAAATGATCGAAAGGAGATCCTATGATTAAAGCACTGGTTTTTGACATGGACGGCGTCATCATCGACAGCGAACCGATTCAATGCGAGATTGCCGTCGCGGTGATGAGAAGCTTCGGCGCCGAGCCATCCCCAAGTGAGCTCTATGAGTTTATCGGCGTGACTAACCAGACCATGTGGCCCATCCTCAAGGAAAGGCACAACATAAAAGCCTCAGTGGAAGAACTGCTGGAAAGGCAGCAGGAGTATAAGAAAAAGCGCTTTTTCCAGGAACCCATTGAGGCCATCGACGGCATCGGGGACCTGGTAAAAACGGCTGTCGCAAAAGGCCTGAAGATTGCGCTGGCCACTTCGTCACCCAGGTATTTTGCCGAGCATATCCTGAAAACAACGGGACTTATGCCTTATTTTGATGTCATGGTCACAGCCGACGACATCACAAGGAGCAAGCCCGATCCGGAGATCTATCTGAAAGCCGCGCAGCATTTGGGGATCGAACCGGCAGCCTGCGTGGCCATCGAAGACGCGGAACTGGGCATCCAGTCGGCAAAGAGCGCCGGCATGCGGGTCATCGCATTCAAAAACCCCAATTCCGGCAGGCAGGATACCAGTAAGGCCGATTTTGTGGTAACATCTATACGGGATATTGATCTGGACAAGCTGGACATTTAGGAGGCTGAACCGCGCCCTGCTGATACACGCTTTCGCAGCGAGGATGCCGTTTTTGGCCCGAAGACGGAAAGGTATGACCGAACCATGGATGATCCGAACAAGTCAAAAATGGATTTCAATGATCTGTATAAGCTGCTTGACGAAATGGACAGCGTATTGAGGCGCAACCCTCTTGGCCGGGTCTATGACGACCTGTATACCAGGAACACGGCATCCCTTGAGGCTGATCCGGGGCCGGCCGGACAGGAGGAACCGCCGGTTCAGTATGGCACAGGGGAGGCGCCCGGAAAGGAAGAGATTGCGGACACCGCTCCCCGGAAGAGCCTAGAGGAACTCATGGCCGAGCTGAATGCGCTGGTTGGCCTGAAGAAGGTCAAGGAGGATGTCAAATCCCTGGCCAACATGGTCAAGATCATGAAGATGCGGAAGGAAAGAGGTCTGCCCGAGGTGGAGATGTCCCTGCATCTGGTCTTCACGGGAAACCCGGGAACGGGAAAGACTACGGTGGCCCGCCTCCTTGCCGGGATCTACCGCGAGATTGGCGTGCTTTCCAAGGGGCATCTGGTTGAGGTGGACCGTTCGCGCCTGGTGGCCAAGTACGTAGGCCAGACGGCCCCCCAGGTGATGGAGGTCGTGAAGGAAGCCATGGGCGGCGTGCTTTTCATCGATGAGGCCTATTCCCTGGTATCCCGAAGGGGCGAGAACGACTTCGGATTTGAAGCGGTGGATACCTTGCTTAAGGCCATGGAGGATCACCGGGATGACCTGATCGTGATCGTGGCAGGGTATCCCGACAAAATGGAGGAATTCCTGGATTCCAACCCAGGGCTCCAGTCCCGTTTCAACAAATACATCCATTTTGAGGATTATTCGCCGGAGGAACTGGTGGCCATCTTCGACAGGATGAGTGAGAAGAACGGTTATAAAACCACCGACGAGGCAAGAGAAAAGGTTGCCGGAATGCTTGAAACGCTCTATGAAAACCGCACCGAGAACTTTGCCAATGCCCGGACGGTGCGCAACCTCTTTGAGAAGATCCTGACCGTGCATGCGGACCGGCTTGCCGAAAAGGAGAGCATAACCGATGAAGAGCTGGTTACCATAATCGGCGAGGATGTGGACAAGATAGACCTGGAAGAGATGATGTATTATAAAATTGAGTAGTATTGGGATTGTGGCGGCTGTAGAGTCGCTTTTTTTACCAGGGGGACGGTTCTTGCTACACACGCAAGCCATACCTGCTGTGTCATTGCGAGCACCGAGTAAACGGTGCGCGGCAATCTCATCATACCTGTGGATAGCTGCGGAAGTGACTGAGATTGCTTCGTCGCTTCGCTCCGACAACTGAACGCTTACTCCCGGACTCTTGTTATTTCCCTATATCCGTAAATAATACTAAAATTGCACCATGGCTCATATAATTAACCGGGCGCGGCCGGATGGGCTTTTTCTTTCCCGTTTGCCGGCGGAAAACCGGTGTGGCTTATGGGAAGAAAAGTGCCGTTTGCGCCTTCTTACCAATGAAGAGGAACGGGGGATGCAAATGGATAACGCAGCGGAAATAAAGGCGCGTGACCATGGTTTCAAGCTTCTTCTCAAATGGTTCGGGCAGATCACGTTTTTCCGGTTCGTACAGGCAATCCTGTGCTTTTTCTTCACACGGGCCAGCTTCTTTGAAGTCCTGCGTCCTTTTGGGCTGGCCTTTTACTGTGCTGCGCAGTTTTCCGGTCCGGACAGGCTCCTGGCCGTTGTTGCGCTGACAGCGGGCAATCTCATTCATTCCGGCTTTTTCGAAGCGTTTCGTCAACTGGCTGCTGTGCTGATCTTTGAGTTGCTGCTCCATTTCCGCAGCCTCAGCGGGCATGCCAAACCCACGGTCCTCAACCGCTCGGTGATGATGGGCCTCACGGTACTGGCGACCGGGTTGGTCAAGGGGCTTGTGCAGGGATTCCATGTGTACGATCTGGTGGCCTCCCTGCTGTGCGCAGCCTTTGCGTTTTCGGTTGCCGTGCTGATACAGCCTGCCCTGATGCAGAAGGATGATATCAAGGCCAGCCTGTACAGGCAAAACGGCAGATTGACGGCAGCAAAGGCCATACTGGCCTGCCTGTCCATCATCAGCCTGGAGGGCTTGTTCATAACCGAACTGGACCTGAGCGGCATGATGGCAGGCCTGGTGGTCCTTGTCTTTGCCCGCAGCAGGGGAAGCGCATGCGCTGCCTGTATGGGTGCCTGCATGGGATTTGTGCTGACCATGTACCGAATCCCGGGTGCCCTGGAACTGCCTGGGTTGTATGCACTGGCCGGTGCGGCAGCCGGACTGCCTTTCAGGAGAAGAGTTGTGCCGGTATTCCTCTGGACAGCGGTCATCCTTTTTTTCACAGGCTTGTCCATCCTGAATGGCAACATGATCATGGGATACTACAGCATCATGGTGGCAGGCGTCTTGTTCCTTTTCATCCCTGCCAAACCTCTGAACATCCTGTGCGAATACCTGGCCGGCCCCAAGGCCCGCAAGGCGCTGGATGACGAAGTGGGCAGACGGGCGTCCCTGGAGGCTTCCGACAGGCTGTACATACTGGGCAAGGCGCTTGCAAGGGTTTCCAGGAATGTTCAGGAGTTTCTGAATGACGAGACCGAAAACGAGCGGACCATGGCAGAGTCGGTGATGGAGATCGTAGCCGACAAGGTCTGCCGACGCTGCCCGCAATGTGAAAGGTGCTGGGGTACCAATTTCATGAAGACCTACAAACTGGTGGAAAAAGCCCTGTCCGAACTGAAGACCGATGAAACCGGGCTGCTGGAGATACCCGGATGGTTCCGCAATACCTGCACCAGGAACGATCGGTTTGTCGAAAGCCTGGGCATCGCTTTCTCCATCTACAAAACGGAAAGGGTCTGGAGGGCCAGGCTCAATGAGGCAAGGGAACGCATTGCAGAGCAGGCCGGCATCATCTCGGGAAACATCATGAGCATTGCCCGTTCCATCGTGGAACACAGGAGCAGGAATTACGAGATTGAGGAAAGCTTTCTTGAGGCTGCTGCAAGCTCGGGGATTCCTGTTGCGGATATCCGGATAGGGTCGGACGGTGGATCCAGGACTTCCGCAGATGTGGTGTGCGAGGGGATTCACAGGATCAACATGGACCAGCTGGACAATCTGGTCAAAGCCTTCCTCGGCAGCCAGATTGTCAGGATAGGGGAGATGAGGCGGGATATGCTGGGCTATTCGGTACTCCGGTACATGAACAAGCCCAGATACCGCACCATAACGGGCGTAGCCCGCCTTTCCATGGAGAAATCACCTGTATCCGGGGACAGTTTCACCTTTTTCATCAACGGTTCAGGTCTCCATATCAGCGCCATCAGCGATGGCGCCGGCAGCGGCAAACGGGCCGAGCGCTACAGCAGAAACACCATCCAGATGCTGGAGTATCTCATGGACGAAGGCGTGGACATCGCTTTTTCCTTTCAACTCATCAGGTTATACCTGGGCATCAGGGGAGAAAGGGAGATCCTGGCGACCTTGGATGCCTGCGCCATCAATCTGATGGACGGAAGCGTCCGGTTCTACAAACTGGGTGCACCGGCTTCCTATATCAGGAGCATGGAGGGTGTCAGCGAGATCTCCGGAACAGATTCCGACGGGGACTCCGGTGATGAAGAGGACAAGCCCACCGTATACAGGGTTTCGGAGGGAGATTTCGTGATCATGGTATCCGATGGCGTTTACGATGCCTTTTGCGATAAAGGGCAGCCAACGCTGCAGAAGTTTATTGCGGCCCTGGATACGCTGAACCCGCAGCAGATGGCCGATATGATCCTCACGGAAGCCAATCTGCGAAGCAACGGCGCCCGGGATGACATGACCGTGCTGGTGACGCGCCTATGGTGAGTCGGTTGCAGCCAGATACATCTCGCCAACCTTATGGATATCCCCGGCCCCCATGGTGAGGATCAGGTCGCCCGACTGGGCGTTTTCGCCGAGAAAGGATACGATACCGGCAAAATCAGGAATATAGACGGCGTTGCCCGTATTCCTGTTGATGCCGTCCGCCAGGGCGCGGGCATGGATGAGCCCGGTATCCTTTTCCCTGGCCGCGTATATATCGGCGACCACCACGGTATCCGCCAGGGCGAAGGAACGGGAAAAATCGTCCAGGAGTTCATAGGTCCTGGTATAGGTGTGGGGCTGGAAAATGCAGAACAAACGGCCTAATGCAAGAGCCCGGGCCGCCTGCAGGGTAGCCTGAATCTCGGTGGGATGGTGGGCATAATCGTCCAAGACGCGAATGCCGTTCTTTATGCCCTTGTCCTCCAGCCTTCGGTGGGTGCCCCTGAAGCTTTCCAGACCTTTGATGATGGCGGTCTGAGGGATGCCCAGGGCATGGCAGGAAGCAATGCAGGCCAGCGCATTTGAGACGTTGTGGAGGCCGGGCACCGAAAGCTTCACCCTGCTCCAGGACGATTTCTTATGATAAACCGTAAAGCTTGCGCAGCCGTTTTCAAAAGTGATATCCTCGCAGGTCCAGTCCGCTTCCGGGGATTTCAGACCATAGGAAATGAAAGGCCTGGTCAGGGATTTGGAAAGCAGACGGGTTTGGGGATCGTCAAGGTTGAGAACGATGGTACCCGGGTTCCTCACCTGTGAAAGGAAGGCTTCAAAGGAGGAACGGATGTGATCCACATCCCTGAAATAATCCAGGTGATCGGCATCGATATTCAGAACCACGGCAAGGGAGGGTCTGAATTTCAGGAAGCTGTCCTTGTATTCACAGGCTTCCGCAACGAACCAGCCACTGCTGCCTATCCGCGTATTGCCGCCGATGGCATCAAGAAGCCCGCCCACGTGGATGGTGGGATCGAGCCCGCCTTCCAGCATGACTTGGGATATCATGGACGTGGTGGTGGTCTTCCCGTGGGTACCTGAAACCGCGACGGCATGCTGGAAATGATCCATGATGACGCCCAGGAGCTCCGCCCGTTCCATGACAGGAATACCCTTGCTGCGGGCTTCGGTCAGTTCGGGATTATCCTGGGGGATGGCGGCCGAGTAGACCACCAGGTCCTGGTTGGTTATGTTCGAGGCCTCATGGGACGGAAAAACGATCGCTCCCATGTTCTTCAGCCTGTCGGTGATATCGGACTCATGCAGATCGGAACCGGTAATTTTAACGCCTCTATGCATCAATATTTCAGCCAGACCGCTCATGCTGATGCCGCCAATGCCCACCATGTGAACGGTAATATTTCCTGGCGAAAACGTAAAGCGGTTAGTCATGCATACACGCTCCATACTTTTATGTCAGATCGATTATATACCAGTGGACAAGATGGATACAAGGTTCACAGAGGAAGTATTCCATTGTTCAGGAAAAAATATGCAATAAAAATTTACTTAAATTTTATAAATAAGAAGGATATTTGAAATTTATGCCGAAATATTGTATTATAAATTACACTACTATAATCTACATGTAAAGAACGGAAGGTGGGCTGCTAAAAATGGAGATAACAGATATCAGAATCCGCAAGGTAGAAGCAGAGGGAAAAATGAAGGCTGTCGTGTCCGTTACCTTTGATAACGAGTTCGTTGTACACGACATCAAGATCATTGAGAGTCAGAGCGGAATGTTTATCGCAATGCCGAGCCGTAAGACCCCCTCAGGGGAGTTCAGGGACATTGCGCATCCTATCAATGCAGATGCGAGGAACAAGGTCCAAAGCGCCATCCTGGAGAAGTACCAGTCCATGCTTGCAGAGGAAGAAGCGGCTGGAGCCCTTGCCAGTATGGAATAATAGAAACTGATTCAGATTATTTATTTGGCACTTATGTATTTAAGTGCCTTATTTATTTTTCCGTGAATTATCAGTCTGCACAATTGAAAACAAAGGCCGAAAATGAGAGAATGTTGGGTGGAAAGCCATCGAAAGGAGCATTGTTATGCGAGATTTGGTAACCGTGATCCTTGCGGCCGGAGCGGGTACGAGGATGAAATCCCATACCGCAAAGGTTCTGCATAAAATCTGCGGGCAGCCTATGCTGGCTTATGTGATGGATGCGGCCAGAAAGGCCGGTTCAGGTGAAATTATCGCGGTGCTTGGACACCAGGCGGAACAGGTGAAGGAAGCGGTAAAGGATGTCGCCTTTGTGCTTCAGGAGCAGCAACTGGGTACCGGCCATGCGGTTATGCAGGCAAGGCCCCTTCTGGAGGGAAAAAGCGGTACCGTGCTGGTCCTTTACGGCGATACCCCGCTCATCACGGGAGATACACTGAAGCAGGCCTACGAGGTCCATTTGGAGAGTAAAAACCAGGTTACGGTCATCACTGCCCGGGTGCAGGATCCCACCGGCTACGGTAGGATCGTCCGGGACGGGGATGGCAGGATCCGCGCCATTGTGGAACACAAGGATGCCACAGAAGAGCAGAGGGCCATTCAGGAGATCAATTCAGGCATGTACTTCTTTGAAATCCCTGCGCTTTTGAAGGCACTGGACAGACTCAACAACGCCAACAGCCAGGGGGAGTACTACCTTACCGATACCATTGAAATCATCCTGTCCGATAACGGTTCGGCAGGTGCTTACCTTATCGGCGACAGCACGGAGATCCTTGGGATCAACGATCGGATTCAGCTTGCCGAAGCTGAAAGGATTATGCATGACAGGATCGTACAGACCCATATGAAGAACGGGGTGACTTTCATTCTCCCCGAAACTTCGGTGATCGCCCCCCAGGTGGAAATCGGCAGGGATACGGTGATATATCCCGGGACCATCCTGGAAGGCAGCACCCGCATCGGGGAGCAGTGCGTCATAGGTCCCTATTCACGTATTGTTGACAGCACCATTGGGAATGATGTTCATGTTATGAACTCGGTTATCCTGGAATCGGAAATCAGGGCGAAAACCAAGGTCGGGCCCTTTGCCTACCTGAGGCCCGGAAGCAAAATTGGCTGCAATGTCAAGATCGGAGATTTCGTTGAGGTCAAGAAATCCGAGATTGGAGACAACACCAAGGTATCCCATCTTACCTATATCGGGGATGCCCAGATCGGCAGGAATGTCAATCTGGGATGTGGGGTCGTGGTTGTCAACTACGATGGGGTCAAAAAACATAAGACTGTGGTCGGGGATTATGCCTTTGTTGGCTGCAATGTCAACCTGGTATCGCCGGTTGAGGTGAAAGAGCACGCCTACATCGCGGCGGGCTCCACCATCACGGAAGAAGTCCCCGCGTACTCCCTGGCTATCGCGCGCAGCCGGCAGACCATCATCAGCGATTGGGTCAAGCGGAAAGGGCTTGACAAGAAATGATTGAACTTCGGAGGTTTCATTGCTATGAATCTTCACGGTAAGGACATCAAAATCTTTGCGGGCAATTCCAACCGGGAACTGGCCGAAGAGATTGCCCAAAAGATCGGCCTGCCATTAGGTGCTTCCGTGGTGGGACATTTCAGCGACGGCGAAACAGCCATCAGCATCAACGAACCGGTCAGGGGTTCCGATGTTTTCATCATCCAGTCCACCAGCGCACCGGTCAACGATAACCTGGTGGAGCTGCTGATCATGATAGACGCGATGAAGCGTGCATCTGCGGGTCGGATTACCGCTGTCATGCCCTATTTCGGCTATGCACGCCAGGACCGGAAAGCCAAGGCCAGGGACCCCATTTCTGCAAAGCTGGTGGCCAATCTTCTCACCACAGCCGGTGCCGACAGGATCCTTACCATGGATCTTCATGTGCCGCAGTTGCAGGGCTTCTTTGACATTCCTGTGGATCACCTGCAGGGTTCCCCGATTTTGGCCAGGTACTTCCTGGAGAAGTTCCAGGGGAAGGTTGACGATGTGGTGGTTGTGTCCCCAGATGTGGGGAGCGTGGGAAGATCCAGAAGGTTCGCGGAAAAGATGGAAGTTCCGCTTGCCATCATCGACAAGAGGCGTCCGAAGGCCAATGTCTGCGAGATCATGAACATCATCGGCGATGTCAGGGGAAAGCGGGCCATCCTGGTGGATGATCTGATAGACACGGCCGGCACGGTGGTCAATGCGGCCAACGCCCTGGCCGACATGGGCGCTACAGAAGTTTATGCCTGCTGTACCCATGGGGTGCTTTCAGGACCGGCCATCGACAGGATCAGGACCTCGGTCATCAAAGAGGTGGTGGTCCTCAATACCATCCAGATCCCCAAAGAAAAGCGCATCAACAAGCTGACAATCCTTTCGGTGGGCGATGTTTTTGCGGAAGCCATTGAAAGGATATATGGCGACATATCCATTTCCACAATCTTTACGCAACTGTAGAGGAGTATGCCATGTTTATCATAGCCGGGCTCGGAAATCCGGGTCCCCGTTACCAAATGACCAGACATAATGTGGGTTTTGAGACCATTGATTACCTGGCGGCCCTGTACCGGCTGACCCAGTTCAAATCCAAACACAAAGCCCTGGTATCCGAAGGCATGATGCAGGGCAAGAAGGTGATGCTGGTCAAGCCGCAGACCTTTATGAACAACAGCGGTGAATCATTGGCGGAGATCCTCGGCTATTACAAGGCCGAACCGACTCAACTCATCGTGATTTACGACGATATCGATCTGGAACCGGGCAAGATCCGCATAAGGGCCAAGGGCGGCCCGGGAACCCATAATGGCATGCGGTCGATTGTCAGCCACCTGAATACCGAGGACTTTCCCAGGGTCAGAATAGGAATCGGCAAGCCCGATCCGCAGATAGACCTGGCCGATTATGTGCTGGGCAGGTTCACGCCGGAGGAAAGGGCGCTGGTCAATGAGGCCATTGAGAAGGCAGCCCTTGCTGTGGCTACCATGGTTTGCGCCTCGGTAGAAGTGGCCATGGGAAAATATAACGGATGAGTCAGATGAAGCTACTGAATTCCCTTTTGTCTGTATCGGCCCGATTAAGGGAGATAACCGGAAAGATACGACCCGGTGCCGAACTTCTGGTATCCGGGATTTCCGATTCACAAAAACGGCATCTCGCCTGGTGGGCGGCCTGTGAAACCGGTATGAAGGGCATTTATGTGGCCTGGAACGAAATGCAGGCCCGGCAGGCCCTGGCGGACCTGTCCTGGCTTACCGGGGATCGGGCCGTCTATTTGCCATGCCGTGAAATCATGCTCTATGATGTGGAAGCCAGGAGCTTCGAACAAACCTATGACCGGATCACAGCCCTGATGCGGATCCTGGAAGGCGACTACGACTTTGTGGTAACCTCGACGGAAGCGCTGCTTCACCGGCTTATGCCGCCCGATCAGCTGGCCCGGTATGTGCTGGAGCTTAAAATCGGCCAGCAGACAGCCATCGAGTCCCTGGAAGAAAAGCTTCTGGAGATGGGATATGAGCGGGTGGAAAAGGTTGAGGGAAAAGCCCAGTATGCCGTACGGGGCGGTATCCTGGACATTTTCCCCATCAATGCGGAGCTGCCGGCCCGCGTTGAATTCTTTGACATCGAAGTGGATTCCATCCGGGCTTTTTCGCCTGAAACCCAGCGTTCCATCCAGACCCTTGATCAGCTCACGGTATATCCCGCCAGGGAGATCATCTATACCCGCAGTCAAATCCCCGATATTACCCGGCGCATCCAGGAAGCCCTGGACAGGACCCTCCGGAAGGTTTCCCAGGATATTCGGCCCCTGCTTTCGAAGAACATCGGCCGGTACCTGGAAAAACTGCAGGACAGCCATTATTTTGCCGGGGTGGACAAATTCATTCCCTTCCTCCTGGACAGGAAGGCCGATCTTTTTGAATATACAGGTGACGGGCATCTGCTGTTTTTTGAAGAGCCCGCAAGAACCCGCGAGCGGATGGAAAACGGACAGGAGGAACTCCACAGCCTGTGCGATGTCCTCACAGAAAAGGGCATGGTCCTGGGCGAGACCTATGATCTGCTTTTTGATGCCAACACCATCCTGGAGTCGGCGGGTAGGCACCCGGTTGTAACCCTTGCCTCCCTTGAGGATGCCGGGCTTCTTTCACCACAGCCCGCGGTCCGTTGCCACGTCAATGGTTCCAGCATCAGTCCCTATATCGGTAAGATGGACTTGCTCTTTGATGATATCCGGGATTGGGCTGAGGGTGGATTCAGGATATTCATCCTGGTTTCCCGGGAGGACCGGATCGGGCGGATGCTGGAGGAGCTTCGGGAAAAAGGGATCCCTGCAGCCGATGCCACGCGTTTTGAAGCCTGGCCGGAAGGATTTTCCGTTGTGGTGGGATCCGGCAGTCTCCAAAGCGGTTTTGCCTACCGTGATGAAAAGCTTGTGGTGGTGACCGAGAGCGACATCTCGGCCAAAAGCGTGAAGAAACCGCGAAAGAGCGCCACGGCGCGCGGCAGACGCATTGAAACCTATACCGACCTTAAACCCGGAGACTATGTGGTTCACCAGGCCCATGGCATAGGCATCTATCAGGGCATGGAGCAACTGACGGTGGAAGGGATCCGGCGGGACTACCTGAAGGTGGCCTACCGGGACGGCGGGTTGCTTTTCATCCCGACCACCCATATGGATCTCATCCAGAAATATGTGGGCTCGGAAGGCCGTGAGCCCAGGCTGAACAAACTGGGCGGGACCGAGTGGGTCAAGACCAAGAAACGGGTCAAGGAATCCCTTAAGGAACTGGCCGCATCCCTCATCAAGCTCCAGGCCGAGAGAAAGAGCATGAAGGGTTATGCCTTTGCTCCCGACACGGTCTGGCAAAAGCAGTTTGAAGATGCCTTTCCCTACGAGGAGACCCCGGATCAGCTCAGGTGTGTTGAGGAAATCAAGCGGGACATGGAATCGGAGATCATCATGGACCGGCTGCTGTGCGGGGATGTGGGCTACGGCAAGACCGAGGTGGCGCTGCGTGCCGCTTTCAAGGCGGTCATGGACGGAAAACAGGTGGCCTTCCTGGTGCCTACCACCGTCCTGTGTGCCCAGCATTATGAGAACTTCAAGAAACGCTTTTCCGGATTTCCCGTGCGCGTTGAGATGCTGAGCCGCTTCAGGACCGACGCGGAGCAGCGAGCCATCCTCCGCGACCTGAAAGCCGGCCGGATTGATATCATTGTGGGAACCCACATGCTTCTTTCGGAGGAAGTTAAGTTCAGGGATCTGGGACTTTTGGTGGTGGATGAGGAGCAGCGATTCGGCGTGGCCCACAAGGAAACCATCAAGAGCCGATATCCCCATGTGGATACCCTTACCCTTTCGGCTACGCCCATACCAAGAACGCTGAACATGTCCCTGATGGGCATACGCGATATCAGCACCATCGAGGATCCGCCGGAACACCGTTATCCTGTCCAGACCTATGTGGTGGAGTACCGGGATGATATTGTCCGGGACGCCATTCACCGGGAACTGTCGCGCGACGGGCAGGTTTTCTACCTATACAACAGGGTTCGCGGCATCCAGTCGAAGGCTGCCCATATCCAGAAGCTCGTTCCGGAAGCCCGTGTCGGTTTTGCCCACGGCCAGATGAGCGAGAGGGAACTGGAACAGGTGATACAGTCCTTCGTTGAAAAGGAATTTGATGTACTGGTTTGCACCACCATCATCGAGTCGGGCATTGACATGCCGAATGTGAACACCATTATCGTGGAAGATTCGGACAGGCTTGGGCTTTCCCAACTCTACCAGCTAAGGGGAAGAGTGGGCCGTTCCAGCCGCCTGGCCTATGCCTACCTGACCTACAAGCGGGATAAGGCCCTCAACGAGATCGCCGAAAAGCGCCTGAAGGCCATCCGGGAGTTCACCGAGTTCGGCTCGGGCTTCAAGATAGCCATGCGGGATCTGCAGATCCGCGGAGCCGGAAACCTCCTGGGCCCGGAACAGCACGGCCATATGGAAACAGTGGGTTATGACATGTACTTAAGGCTTCTTGATGAAGCGATTGCCGAGATGAAGGGAGAACCCACGAAGCGCGCCAATATTGAAACCAGTGTGGAGTTCAAGGTTCCGGCCCACATCGATGCCCGGTACATTCCCGATGAGGATCAGCGGATTGACATGTATAAGTCCATCGCGTCGGTTGAAAATGAGGACGAAGCCATGGATATATGCGATGAGCTCATCGACCGGTACGGGGATATCCCTGAGGAGACCCGGAACCTGATCGATATTGCCCTGATTAAGAACATGGCCGTATCCCTCGGGTTCAGTTCCGTCAAGGAAAAAGACAATATGGTGATCCTGAGCTATGCTGAACAGACAGCCATCGACCCGAAGGTGATAGGGGAGATCATCGGAAAATGGCGTGGTCGCCTGATGTTCAGCGCGGGTCGGCAGCCCTACCTGTCCTATCGGGTCAAAAGCGATGAAAAACGCGATTTGCTGAGGAATATTAAGATTCTATTACATGATATGGTGAAATTGCAGTCGTCCCACTGATTGTTTATAATAATGTTTGTACAGTGGGGCAAAATAGTTAGGCCGACTCGTATTAAAGGGTGGGATTTATGGATAAAAAGAGAAAAAACGATCAGGGCAACAGGAAGAAAAAACTGATCCGAACTAAACGGGAGGCTATGATTATCAGAACGGTGACAATTCTGATCCTGGTCATAGCCGCTTTTTTGATTTGGTATCTGATTGATTCCCGCAGCTATGTGGCTACCGTTGCCGGACGGCGGATCATGAAATATGAGTATGAATTTCTGCTGCGCCAGCAAATTCTGAAGACTGAGCAGGATTGGGGCATATCGGGCAAGTCCGATGCAGAAAAAGAACAATACTGGCTGAAAACCGAAGGCGGGCAGAACCCCTGGGAAACCGCCAAGAATGAAACGCTCAACACCTCAAAGAAATATATGATTCAGCTCATCAAGGCCAAAGAAATGGGTATTACCGTGGACAGCAGCGTGCGAAGCGAGGTCAACAGAACCCTCCTGGCCTATCAGCAGCAACTGAATGCTTCAGACAGCGACTTTGCCAGATGGGTGGAGCAATCCACCGGGGTGACTCTGGATCAGTACAGGAAGATCCTCGAGAGAACCAAGGTCAACGAAAAATTCAGAAACGAATACATCAAGCAAAACTATACGCCGCCGGAGATCACCGAAGAGGAAATCCGGGCGGAGTATGAAAAAAACGGCGAGCTGTACGACAGCGCCGATATCCGCTACGTTTATCTCAAAAAGTTTGACGAAAACGGAACAACCCTGCCCCAGGATCAGATAGACGCCAAGATGGCCAAAGCCATGGAAGTCCTGGAAAAGATCAAGAAGGGCGAGGATATGGACACCTTAATCGCCAACTATTCCGAGGAGAGTTCGGATGATTCCGATGAGGAACGGGGCAAGGCCACCGTCAACAGCAGTTCCTACCTGCAGCTGCCCTATTTCAAGGACCTGTTCGATTTTGCCCTTGAGGGGAAAGCCGGCGACGCGGATATCGTGGATACCGACATGGTCATCTTCGTCGTGCGGATTGACAAGCACACGGAGTTTGATGATGTGAAAAACACGGTGAAATCCTACCTGGAAGTCTCAAAGGAGGCTGAATGGTACAACAGCGAACTGGATAAGTGGAGCAGCGATACCCGTTTCAACATCATCAAGAACGATGTGGTTTATGACGCCATTACCTATCAGAACTACCGGAAGAAATAATTTTCCCGCTCATGGCACATTCCGGTTCCTGCAATGAACGAAAAACCGTTGTTCAGAAGAACAGCGGTTTTTTTATACATATCGTTCCGTTCATGCGCATAAATTTAAGCATGTCCCCACGTCCAAAACGGACGGTTCACAAAAGAAGGTTGATCGGTATGGAAAAGGTACGCCATCTTCACGCTTTGGACCGAATCAGTTCCTATCTGCCCGACAGGCTGAAAAGGGTTGTCAGCCGGATGGATCCTGGGAAAGCGGCTGGGCTGGAAGAGCTCAGGATAAATGCTGAGATGCCTCTCGTGGGAGTTTTCAGCGGGTTTGACTGCTTTATTGCGGCAGACGGTTCCTTCACATGCCGGCATGATCAGGCCTTCCGAGTGGGCCGTGAAGAGGTTGAGGAACTTTTCTACAGGTTATGCGAGCATTCGGTATATGCTTACCAGGACGATATCGCCCGGGGTTTTCTGACCCTCAAAGGGGGCTATCGGGCGGGTATCTGCGGCAAAGCGGTCTACCAGGGCCAAACCCTTAAGGGCTTTAAGGACATTTCCTCAATCTGCATCCGCATCCCCAGGGAACTCAAAGGATGCGCAGAGCCGATCTTTCCCTTTATCAGGGCCGGAAGGCACGATATCTGCAATACTCTGGTCATCTCACCGCCCAGGTGCGGGAAAACCACCCTGCTGAGGGATCTGTGCCGAATCATCAGCACCGGTTCCGAAGCAGCGGATTTTGCCGGGCTGCGGACTGTTATCGTGGACGAGCGTTCCGAGATCGCGGCCTGTTACAGGGGGGTTCCGCAGAATGACTGCGGCCCGAGGACCGATGTTCTGGATGGCTGCAGAAAGGCGGAGGGTATTGAGATGGCGCTGCGCGGCTTATCCCCGGCGGTCATCGTGGTGGATGAGCTGGGGACCGGGCAGGATGCGGAGAGCATCAAAATGGCATGGAATGCGGGCGCGAGGATTGTGGCAACAGCCCATGCCTATGACATCAACGATCTCAGGGAGCGGCTGGGATTTGGCATCCTGATTGGGGAAGGCGGATTTGAACGATACATCGTTCTGGGAATACGGAACGGGTCAAGGTGGGTAAAGGTGTGGGATGCTTATGGGAACAGGCTATACAGTGATCAGGCTTTTAGGATGCCTGATGGTGTTTTTCGGGTGCACAGCCATGGGGCTGAAATGTTCCGCGAAGCTGAAAGCCAGGCAGCTTGCACTTCAGAAGTTCAGGGACATCCTGCTGTTCCTGGAGAACGAGATGTGCGTAATGGGGAAACCGTTGAACAAGGCTTTTGAAAGCCTTGGCAAGGGAAATTACGGAGGGGTCTGGGTACCTTTGTTCAACCGCTCGGGAAGCCTTCTCCAGGAGCAAATCCTCGATGCGGGAAATGCCTGGAGAATCGCTTTGGAGGAAACGGCAGCCGCCCTCCCGCTGGCGCAGGAAGATATTGACCTTCTCCGGGACTTTGGAGAACTGCTCGGAAAGTCTGACCGGGACATGCAGCATGCGGTTCTGGCCATGGAGAAGGAAAAAGTGTCGGCCCTGGAAAGGAAGGCAAAAGAGGAAGCGGAGACAACCGGCAAACTGTATCGGAATCTTGGGGCGCTTCTCGGTGCCGCAGCGGTTATTCTTCTGATATAGGAGTAATGCCATGGATGTGGATCTGATTTTCAAAATTGCAGCCATAGGTATTCTGGTATCCATCCTGAATATTGTGCTGAACAAGTCCGGCAGGGAAGAACAGGCCATGATGACCACGCTGGCCGGTCTTGTCGTTGTTCTGATGCTGGTGGTCAGGGAGATTGCCAACCTGTTTGATACCGTGAAGGCGCTGTTCGGGTTCTGATTCGGGACAGCCCTGACTCAAAACGCTGAAGGTGATGTTGCAGCCATGGAAACCGAATTGATCAGGATTGCGGGCATCGGTATAGTGGGTGCTCTCCTTGCCGTTGTCGTTTCGGAAAAAAAGCCCGAGATGGGCATGCTCATCGGGCTGGCCTTTGGCGTGCTGGCGTTGGTGCTGGTGGCCGGCAAAGCCGGTGCCGTTATCCAGCTCATCAATGAAAGCGTCAGAAAGTCCGGCATTGATGCGGATCTCATCGTACCGATCCTGAAAGTCACAGGCATGGCCTATATCACACAGTTTGCCGTGGACGCCTGCCGGGATGCCGGCCAGAACGGTATCGCATCCAAGATCGAAATAGCCGGTAAGATCATGATGCTGGCTGTGGCGGTCCCCCTTGCCACAGCGCTGATTAAGATGGTGACAACCATTCTGTGAAGATTCGGGTGAATGCGGCAATGGCACGGGCGTCGGGAATGTTTTTGAAGTCCATCAAGCGGGCAGGTCTGCTCTTCCTGGTTCTGGCGTGGTTGGCTCTTCCTCAGGCCGTTTATGCGGAAGACGCCCTCCAGGACAGCAGGTTCCGTGAGCAGATCCTGAATGGACAGCTGAAAAATGAAGAGGTCCGAAACGTCCGGGATGCGGTGGACCGGGCCCTGAAGGATATCAAGGAACTGGATTATGATTTCAGCGTGGACCGGATCCTGGAGGACGCGGCCAAAGGGATGCCCATGAATCGCTTAAATGGCCTTCCTTCTGCCTTACTGGGACTATTGGGAAAGGAATTCAGGGCAAATGTTTTGCTGATGCTGGAGCTGTTTGCTGTCATGCTGCTGGCGGCTGTGCTTAAGGGGCTCCAGCCTAAGGAAGGCGGGCTGTCCGGTGAGGCCGTGAAGCTGGCCGTTAACGGGGCGCTGGCCGTCATGGCGGCAGCCAGTTTCGGCAGCATCGTACGGCTGGCCCAGGGAACCATCGAATCCATGCAGATCCTTGCGTCTGTCGCCATGCCGGCCATGTATGCCATGATGGCGGCTTCCGGACAGGTGGTTTCGGCGACGGCCCTTCAGCCGCTGGTCCTGGCCGGTGTCAACACGACATGCCACCTGTTCAGGAACATTTTTCTGCCATTGACCGTCATGGCTGGCGTCCTGTTCCTTGTGGACAGCATCTCGGACAGGTTTAAACTGAAAAACCTTGCAAAACTGCTCAAGACCATTGCCGTCTGGGCAACCGGAGCCATAACGCTGATTTTCTCCATAGCCGTCAACATACAGAAGATATCGGGAAGCGCAGTGGATGCGGCAGCCGTGAAAACCGCCAAGTTTGCCATCGGCACATTGGTGCCTGTAGCGGGCAAGAACATGTCCGATGCGGCAGAGACCATCCTGGCATGCACCCAGGCCGTCAGAAATGCGGCCGGCGTGGTCACGGTTATCGGGCTTGGCATCCTCTTTGCCGTGCCGTTCATCAAGATGGTGGTCATCATGCTGGTATATCGCCTCATAGCCGCCTTTGGCGCACCTCTGAGCGATGAGGGTATCTGCGGCGCCCTGGAAGACGCAGCCGGGTGCATGTCCGTCATGATAGGCATTATGGGCGCTTCCCTGTTTGTGCTCATCCTGCTGACCGGAACGCTGATGAGCAGTACAGGATTTGCCTGAGAAACGCAAAGAGGAGGCTGAGGCACGTTGGATAACCTGAGGGTGTGGATCATCAGCCTTATAGCCATTTCGGTCATATGCTCCCTGATTGAAAAGCTTGCGCCGGAAGGGAGCCTGAATAAATATGTGAAGCTGGTTTGCGGCCTGGTTGTCGCCATTGTGATTGCCGGACCTGTCATCAGGTTCCTGGGAGGCGATTTCAGGATACAGGAGGTGGCATGGCATGATTATCTGACCTTGTCAAAAGGCGAAATGGAGAAAAGGATACGGCGGCTGGAAGAGGAAGAGGCCGGACAGCTGCTGGAGATATACAGACAGACCTTGATTTCGGATGTGAAGTACCGTTTTCAGGGAGAAAAGGATTTCAGGATAATCGGCGCGGACGTGGTCCTACAGGGGAACAGCCGAAGCGATGACTTTGGTGCCATAAGGGAGCTGTATATCAAGGTAGGGCCCCCTGAGGACAACGAAAATGCGGTTTTCACCGGTTCCATGGAAAACAGGATCAAGACCGGGTTGTCCCAGGCGCTGGCTATCGATCCGGACAGGATTGTTGTGGACAGCAGCATCTTTGAAGGAAGGTGATGGGCATGAAAAAGCTGGTGTCCTTCTTCATGAAGGACGGGAAAGAGGGGGAGAAAAAGAAATTAACCACATTTGAAAATCTGGTCATAATTGTGGTGGTCGGCGTAATAATCATCTTAGCGGGTGGATTTTTTGCAAGGCCGCAAAGCCCGGAGAACGGGCCGCGGGCATCGGTCCAGGATCCGGCTGCAGGCGAAACATGGGCAAGGAGTTCCAAGCTGTATGACGAAGACATCATCATAAACCTCGAGCAGCGGCTGGCCAACCTGCTCTCCCAGGTGGAGGGGGCCGGCAAGGTGGAGGTCATGATCTACGCAGATTCCAGCAGTGAAATGGTGCCTGCCTATAATGACCAGCTGGACAGCAGGAGCAGTGAGGATACCGGGAGAAAATCGCTTGAAAGCAGCGAAAGGCGGGAACTGGCATTATCGGGAAATGACGAGCCGGTTATCCTGAAAGTTGAGATCCCCGAGATAAAGGGCGTCGTGGTGGTGGCAGAAGGGGCTGACGATTTTCTCGTCAAACAGGAACTCAATAATGCCGTCTGCACGCTGCTGGGAGTTCCCGAACACCGGGTTCAGATATTGAAACACAAATAAACGGTATGCTTGATTTGGAGGGAAGGGTATGCAAAGAAAACAGATCATTGTTCTCGGGCTTGTACTGGTTATTATCGCTGTTGGCATATTGCAGTACAATACCGGTGGCGTAGGTGAATCGGGCAACTTCATGGATCCCGGCGACCTTGACATTGCCGATGCCAGCGCAGATCCGGAAGAAATCCCCGGGGCAGCTGTCTATGTTAAGGGAGAGGAGGATCCGGAACAGGCCGTGAATACATCAGCCGGGGCCAGCTCCAATGCCTATTCGGGGTATTTCGCCCAGGCCAGGATGGAGCGCGACAAGGCCAGAAGCAGGCAGAAAGAAGAACTAAAGGCTCTGGCAGAGAGCGGCGATACGTCCAATGAAGCCACCCTGCTGGCCCAGGAGAAACTGATGGATGTGATCAACCGGTGCGAAACCGAGAACACCATCGAAACCCTGATCAAGCAGAGGGGCTTTGACGATGCGCTGGTCTATATGAGCGATTCAGACTATATCGATGTCATCGTGAAAGCCAGCAGCCTTACCGATCAGCAGGTAGCCATCATCAGCGATATTGTAGTCCGCCATGCCCAGGTACCCATGGAAAACATCACCGTGAAGAATGTGAACTGATGGGTTGTGCCGCCTCTTAATTCCGCATACATAAAATAAAAAACGTACTTTAAAGTACGTTTCATTTTTTTTATATAGAGTTGCCGTTATTGCTGAATTACACGGAGGCCTTCATAGCCTTCATGAGTTGTGACTTCTTTCTGGAGGCGGCATTCTTGTGAATCAGCTTCTTAGCTGCTGCCTGATCCAGCTTCTTGATGGCAATCTTGAGCAATACTTCAGCGTTATCCGACTTGGCAGCAAGTGCCTCGCGATAACGACGAATTGCCGTTTTAAGCTCGGACTTCTTCATCCTGTTCTGCAGGTTCTTGGCCCTGGAAACCTTGACCCTTTTCATCGCAGACTTGATATTCGGCATCCTATTCACCTCCTGCACTTTGAGTCAACATTCAATATATTAACATGAACCCTGTCCCAATGCAACACTTTTATCTACGCGCCATGCTTTCTTTTCAAATTTTTCAGTCTTCCGCGAAATGCGGGCCTGATGAAACGGTTTTACCGGCACGTTTTCCACAGGGATGAAAGATTTTGAAACGGTTCATAATAAACCCGGAACATTCTTATTATCAACCCAATGAAGGAAAGGTATGTGTTGCTATGGTAAAACTGATGAGAAGCATTCGCACGGACATGGCTGATGAATCCCGCGCTCCGGGCGCCGGTGCCAGGATGATACAGCAGCAGGGCGTGCAGGATGGCATACGGGTGGAGCAGGATGGGGATGAGCAAGTCAGCATCACCAGGGTTCATGTGGTATCTCCCCTGGGAGAACAGAATACCGGAAAACCCATGGGCACCTATATCACCATGGATATGCCGGGCATTCGCGATCGAAGCAGGGATCTCTATGAGAAAACCTGCAAAATGCTGGCCAGGGAACTGGAGAACCTGATCCGGCTCAATGACAATGACACGGTGCTGGTGGTCGGCCTGGGCAACTGGAATGTGACCGCCGACTCGCTGGGACCCAGGGTAGCGTCCCATATCCTGGTCACACGCCATTTGCACGAGTATTTGCCGCAGGAGGTGGATGACGGGGCCAGGCCGGTGTGCGCCATAGCGCCCGGCGTTCTGGGACTGACAGGCATTGAGACGGGACATATCATCAAGGGTGTGGTGGACCAGATCAAGCCTGCCCTGGTCATCGCGGTGGATGCACTGGCTTCCAGGAACATGAACAGGGTCAATGCCTCGATCCAATTGGCCAATACCGGTATTGCGCCGGGTTCAGGCATCGGGAACAAGCGCATCGCCATTGCACAGGAGACGCTTGGCGTGCCGGTTATCGCCATCGGTATTCCGACCGTGGTGGACGCCGCCACCATCGTCAGCGATACCATTGACCTCATGATAGACGGCATGATGAAACAGAGCCCGACGGACAGCGCTTTGTACAACATGCTGTCCAACATCAACCGCGACGAGAAATACGAGACCATCCTCAATATTCTGGAGCCCTACTCCGGGAACCTGGTGGTCACGCCCAAGGACACCGATGAAATCGTGGAGTATCTCTCCAAACTGGTGGCAAACGGCATCAACATGGCGCTGCACAAGAATATTGACACCAAGGATGTGGACCGCTTCATCCAGTAACAGCGGGCCGCAACACACCAATACTGGAATGAGGGGCGGCTGAACCCGGTACATTTAGGTACGTTCAAGTCAAGCCGCCCCTGTTCCTTTTTCGCAGACTGTTTTGGCGCCTTATTGCAGTGGGGCTTTAACCTTTACGGGCTCCCTTCCTGTATAAGTGTCATTACGAGCGCAGCCTGGCAATCCCGTAAAACCCGGGAGCGGCCGCGGAAGTGACGGAGATTGCTTCGTCGCTGGCGCTCCTCGCAATGACAGAAAAGACATAACCCAATGGTATCATGCCCTGGGTGTCATTGCGAGCGGAGCAAAGCGAAGCGCGGCAATCCCCGGAGCCTAATGCCCGGCCGCCGTGCTGTACGACTGCAAATCATACTTCCCGAATGGGTTAACATCCAAAACGTTCCAACGCATGCCTCCTGCCTGCATGTGGCAGGCAAGAAGCTCTGTATTTTACGTATAAATTATAGTATGATGATAATACAGCACAGTTAGGCAGGAGTGATACTGAAAGTGGCCCGTCTGATATTCCCCAATCCCCGGCCCAGGTTCAGACTGAAGAATCATGCAAGGTTTACAGCGGTATTGCTGGTTCTTTTGCTCGTGGTTACGGCCGTGGTCGTGGCCCTGGGGAAGGTCAGGGAAAACGGTGACTCGGAAGCTGCCTCGATTGTGGTGACGCCCTTCGTTCCGCCGCCGACCCCCGAGCCTACACCGCCGCCCATTGAGATACCCGAGGGCAAATCCCTGGAAAAGGTCATCATCGTGCTCGATGCCGGACACGGCGGCAATGATCCGGGCACCATATCGCCTTATGAAGACGGATTTTATGAAAAGGAAGTCACTCTTGACATAGCCCTGAAGGTCAGGGATTACCTGACCGAGGCCGGTATCCCCGTCATCATGACCCGTGAAACCGATACCCGCCTTGCCGACACCCAGAAGGAGGATCTCCTGCGGCGTGCGCAGCTGGCCAATGACAAGAAGGCCACCCTGTTTGTCAGCATCCATGTGAACGCATATGATCTGAAGTACCCGGGTGCCAGGCAGGTTAAAGGGATGGAGATATTCTACTATAACAAGGGCAAGCAGATGATGTTTGAGGATTTTGACAGCTACCGGTTTGCCGAAATCATGGCCAATGCCATAAAGGCACATAACGGTATCCAATACAGGGGGGCCATCAAAAACGATCTGTCCGTGCTGAGAAACACCAAAATGCCTGCCGTTCTGGTGGAAACGGCGTACATAACCAACCAGGAAGATCATGCCCGTCTGAAATCTGCCGAATTCCGGACCAAAACGGCAATTGGCATTGCGGAAGGGATAAAGGAGGCCCTTGAGACCCTGCAGGCCTTTGAATACGAGGGGGAACTTTATGTCTTCAAGGAACTTGATGCCGAATAGCAGCGGCATGAATGTGGAAGAACGCATCAAAGCGCTCAGGGAACTGATCCATTACCACAATCATCGCTATTATGTTGAAGATGATCCTGAAATCAGCGATTACGAGTATGACAGGCTGTACCAGGAGCTGGTTGAACTGGAGCAGGCCCATCCGGAACTGGTCACACCTGACTCCCCGACACAAAGGGTTGGCGGACAAGCCGACACCGCCTTTTCCAAGGTGATCCATGAAGTAAAAATGGAGAGCCTGAACGATGTGTTTGATCTGAACGAACTCCTTGATTTTGACAAGCGAGTGCGGGAAACGCTCGGACGGGAAGAAGTTGCGTATGTCGTTGAGAAGAAGATCGACGGCCTGTCCGTTTCCCTGGAATATGAAAACGGTCTGCTGGTCCGCGGCTCAACCCGGGGGGACGGTGTGGTTGGCGAGGATGTGACCCAGAACCTGAAGACCATTCGCGCCATACCCTTAAGACTCAACCGTTTGCCCGGGGAGCCTGAGATACCCTTGCTTGAAGTCCGCGGCGAGGTGTTCATGCCCCGCAAGGATTTTCTCGAACTGAACCAGCGCCAGGAGGAGCTTGGGCAGAAGCTGTTTGCCAATCCCCGCAATGCTGCGGCAGGCTCCCTGAGGCAGCTGGATCCCGCCATAACAGACCAGAGAAAGCTGGATATCTTTATTTTCAACGTGCAAAGAATCAGCGGGAAAACCCTGAAAACCCATTCCGAATCCCTGGAACTCTTAAAACAGCTTGGATTCAAGATAAGCCCCGGCTATAAGGTGTGCCGCAATATCCAGGAGGTCATAGAGGAGATTAAGGCCATTGGTGAAGCCAGGGACAGTTTTCCCTTTGAGATAGACGGCGCCGTGGTCAAGGTTGACGATCTGGAGCAGCGGACGATCCTGGGATCCACCAGCAAGGCGCCCAGATGGGCTGTGGCCTACAAGTATCCCCCGGAGATGAAGAAGACAAAGCTGAAGCAGATCATCATCCAGGTGGGAAGAACCGGTGCCCTCACGCCCAATGCGGTGCTGGAGCCGGTCAGGCTTGCCGGAACCACCGTATCCCGCGCCACGCTTCACAACGAGGATTTCATCCGGGAGAAGGATATCCGGGAAGGCGATACCGTATGGGTCAGAAAAGCGGGCGAGATCATCCCCGAGGTGGTCGGGGTGGACTTAAGCCTCAGGCCTGAAGACAGCAAACCCTTTGCCATGCCCGACAGGTGCCCGGTATGCGGCGCGCCTGCCTTAAGGGAAGAAAACGAGGCCATCAGGCGCTGTACGGGTATTGAATGCCCGGCCCGCCTGTTCAGAAGCATCATCCATTATGCATCCAGGGATGCCATGAACATCGAGGGACTGGGACCTGCGCTCATAGAGATGTTGCTGGATAAGGGCTTCATCCGGGGAATCCCGGATCTCTACAAGCTCAGGGACAGGCGGGACGAATTGATTGCCCTGGAACGCATGGGAGAAAAATCGGTGGACAACCTGCTTGCGTCCATCGAGCAATCCAAGACCAATGACCTGAGCCGGTTGATCTTCGGCCTGGGCATCAGGCACATCGGGCTCCGTGCGGCTCAACTGGCAGCCCGGCATTTCGGGAGCATGGACAAGCTGCTTGAGGCAACCGTGGAAGAGATCCAGACCATCGATGAGTTTGGGGCAAAAATGGCGGAAAGCCTGCACGGATTCTTAAGGCAGGAGCAGACGAGGCATACCCTGGCGCTGCTTAAGGAAGCCGGCGTGCAGATGGTTTCCACCGCTGCCCAAAGCCAGGACGGCATATTCAAGGGCAAGACCTTTGTGCTGACAGGAACCCTGCCATCCTTTACACGGGCCCAGGCCACCGAGATCATTGAAAGCCTTGGGGGCAAGGTTTCGGGCAGCGTATCCAGGAAGACCGACTTTGTGCTGGCCGGCGACGAGGCGGGCAGCAAGCTGGAAAAAGCGCAGCAGCTCGGTATCAGGATAATTGACGAGGACGAATTCAGACGGATGTGCGGCATGTAGGAAGCGGCAGAACTTCCTGACGCAAAAATACCGATATATATTACAAAAGAGAACTTCTTACAAGGGGGGAGATGGTTCCTCGTGCACAAGAAAAGGTTTATTATTTCAGTGGATTCCTGCAAGCCTGGCATGCGTACGGCTGAGGCCATAGCCAATCGTTACGGCGCGATTATTCTGTATGAGAACACGGTTCTGGATGAACATGCCATCGAACATCTGCGCAACATAGGCATCCGGTCTATCCCCGTCTTTGAGGAAAGCATGATCTCCGTTTCTGGCGTTGACCAGGACTGGGCAATAACCCATGACGGGCAGAGTTTTAATATAAAATATGAGCAGGATGTCCACGCTATGAAAAAAAACCTGACGGACATCTCCACCGGCAAGCGCCTGAACAAGGATGCCACCGATCAGATCGTCAACACCATGATCAGCAGGCCGGCGGAAAACAGGAACATGATCGATGCCATCATGCAGATCAGAACCATTGACGAATATACCTATTACCACTGCATGAATGTGTCCATGCTGTCCATGATGATCGCAAGATGGATGAACCTGGATGAGGCGATGGTAAAGAAATGCGCTGAAGCAGGCCTCCTGCATGATGTGGGCAAAGCCAAGATACCGCCGGAAATCATCAATAAACCGGGCAAACTGACCGACAGCGAGTTTGCGCTCATGAAACGCCATTCGGAGTACGGCTACATGATTGTGACGGAAGACCGCAATTTTGATCACCAGGTAGCCCTGGCCGTGCTGACCCACCATGAAAAAATGGATGGCAGCGGTTACCCCATGGGGCTTACCGGCGACAGGATCAACCAGATTGCCAGGATTGTCGCTGTTGCGGACATCTTTGACGCTATGACGGCCAACCGGGTGTACAAGGACAAGGACACGCCCTTTACAGTTTTCCAGCTCATGCAGCAGGACAGCTTCGGCGTGCTGGATCCACTGGTCCTCAACGCATTTCTCCACAATATCACCCATTATTACGTCGGTTCCAGGGTCCGGCTGAGCACCGGCGAAGTGGGTGAAGTGGTTTTCATGAACCGGATGGACTTTTCCAGACCCGTGGTTAAGGTGGGGGATCGGTTTATCGATCTGGCGGTGACGAAATCGATTTCCATCGTGGAATTCCTGTGATGTTTGAGGGAGCAGGCTAATCATATGGTGAAGACCCATAAAATATTGATGTTTGTAGTTTTTCTCCTGTTGGGCATGTTGATCACGCTCCAGTTCAGGGGCATCATCCAGAACAACGAAGGCCAGATGTCCATCAAGGAGCTTGCGGCCAGCCTCGAAGCCGAAGAAGCCGAGGGCAGAAGGCTTCTGGAAGAACTGAACAATCTGGAGGCTGAATGGAGCCAGCTTCTCAACAATATTGGAAGCCGGCAGCGGGACCCTGAAATCATGGCGCTGATCAACCAGCGGGATTATGAATATTTCCGGGCCGGGCTGACCAATGTCCGGGGCAACGGCATCGTGATCACCATGCAGGATGCCCAGACAGCCGGCAGCGGCGATATCGAGGACTACATCATCCATGATGCCGACATTACCGGCATTTTAAATGAGCTGCGCATCAACGGAGCAGAGGCCATCTCCATTAACGGCGAACGGATTTTGGGAACTTCCAAGCTGGTTTGTGCCGGACCGACCATTTTCCTCAACAAGAGCCGGTATCCGCCTCCGTATGTCATCAAGGCCATCGGTGATCCGGATATTTTGTACGATGCCATTGATCAGCTCCCCAATGTTGCCATCATGAGGATCTACGGCATCAGGATCGACATCAGGAAGGAGTATGACATGGTTATCGAGAAATATCGCCTGTATGAATCCGTTGATGAATGGCTGAGCCATCTGGAGGTGGTGTCGGAGTGAAAGCGTTCAAAACCATGGCATTGACCCTTGTCTGCCTGTTGCTGGGCATCGCCATTGCCTGGCAGTACAGCAGTGTCAATGAAAACCTTGTCCTGGCCCAGTATGAGAAGAAGAACTTAAGCCAACTGGTGGAAGAACTCCTGATGGAAAGGAACAACAATGAAAACCTCCGGGCAAGGATTGAGGAACTCCAGCAGGAAGTGGACGCCCTGAAGAACGATGAGAACATGGACATGAAATATGTGGAGGATCTGAAGAAGTCGGTCTTGATGGCCCGGGTCATGGCCGGCCTTGAAACCGTTAAGGGCACCGGGCTGGTCATCACCGTGGAAAGCGGCGGGCAGATCAAGGTAAAAGCCAGCCATATCCAGGAACTTCTCAACGAACTGAAAGCCTCCGACGTCCAGGCGCTCAGCGTCAATGACGAACGGATTGTGGCCACCAGCGAAGTGCGTGAAGCCGGTGATTATATCATGATCAACGGCCGTCAGTTGGTTCCGCCGTATACCATCAAGGCCATCGGCGATCCGGACAGGATGGAGCGTTCCCTCAGGCTGATGGGCGGCGTTTTGGCCAAGTATCAGGTTTACGAATTCAATGTAACCCTTGAAAAGAGCGACAACGTGGTCATACCGGCTGTAAGGGACGACGGAACCGTCATACGGACCGACAAGCTGACGCCGGTTACCCAGTAAACCCCGGCGCCATTCCCGCGACGGGCGGCGGCCGTATCCAAATCCAAGCATTTTGGCCTGTCCACGGTTAATATAATAGTACCGAAAGTATAGGAGTCATTTAGGATAAATGACTCCTTTTTTACACCATTCCATGACAGTGAGGGGTGTCATGATGAAGGATATCAGCCGTCTGTTCGCCATCGTGGTGATCGCTGTCATGTTCATCCTGACGGTACGCATGATGATCCTGGCCGGCAGGAGTGAGGAAGCGATCAATTTTGATGAAGAGATAACCGGCCTTCTGCCGGAGGACAGCATGGACGGCGGCATGGATGCTGCCGCGGGAACCAAAACGGGCTACAACAGCCTCAGGCGGTGGGGCATTGTGCGGGGCGGACCCAACAGGCAGCCAACGCCCGATCCGGGAACCCCCGAATTGCTCAGCCGGTACAACAGCCTCTATGTGGGAGACATCCAGGAAAAGATCATATACCTTACCTTCGATGAGGGATATGAAAACGGCTACACCGGAAAGATTCTGGATGTCCTGTATGAGAACCAGGTTAACGCTATTTTTTTTATTACCGGCCCCTATCTTGAGAAGGAAGAAGAACTGGTCAGGCGGATGGTGGAAGAAGGTCATGCGGTAGGCAACCATACCATCAGCCACAAGAGCCTGCCGACTTTAAGCGATGAAGAGATAGAGCGGGAGACCACGGGGCTGGACAGGAGGTTCTATGAGAAGTTCGGCAAGAATATGGTTTTTCTGAGGCCGCCCAAGGGAGAGTACAGTGAAAGGACGCTCCAGATAACGTCTGAGCTGGGGTATGTCAACGTGTTCTGGAGCTTTGCCTATGATGACTGGAATACCAAGAACCAAAGAGGCTGGGAATATGCCTTTAAAAAGGTCACCGGCAACCTTCACAACGGAGCTATCCTGCTGCTGCATGCCGTGTCCTCCGATAACGCGGAGGCGCTGGATGCCATCATCAAGGAAGCGCGAAGGCAGGGCTATGAGTTTGGTGATGTTTTTGATCTGGAAGACTTGGCACGGAGGGGTAACCCATGAAGCGGATCAAAAAGGAGCCTGGCAAGAAAAAGGAATCCGGCCGGGGGATATCCGGGATTGGCGAAAAGCTGGCGAAACTATTTGAACTGCCCCCTGACCTTTTCGGGAACAGGCCAAAGGTGACGGCGGTTGGCCGTGGTGAAGTCCTGATCGAAAACTTCAAGGGAATCATGGATTTCGACGAGGGCATGGTGCGCATCAACACCAACAACGGCGTTATCAGGATTACGGGAAGCGGAATTACCATAAAGGAAATCACAAGCGAAGCCATCATTATTGGCGGAAAGATATCCAATATCGACTATGATGCATAAGTCTGCAAGGCCGGCAGGAAGTAGGTGTGGAGGCGCTTATGTTTCTGGTTCATCTGTGGAATTATATCAGAGGATATGTTATTATTATTGCAAAAGGCGGTGGCATCGAAAGGTTCATCAATATCTGCACCAGAAGGCAGATCCTTTTGTGGGATATCGTCAGGAAAGACAGCGACTCCGTGATCCTGAAAGCCAGTCTGAGAGGATTTATGCTGATGCGCCCGGCAGCCAGGAAGTCGGGGTGCCGCATCCATATCCTGAAAAAATGCGGACTGCCCTTCATCCTGCGCCGGTTCAGAAGAAGAAGGGGCTTCAAGGTCGGGCTGATTTTCTTCGCCGCACTGATTGTCTTCTTTACCTCCATGATATGGGAAATAGAAATTCAGGGTTGCAGCAACGAAGTGGCGGAAAAGATCATGAAGGTTCTGGACGAGCAGGACATCAGGCGGGGAAGCTTCAAAATGGGACTCAACCCCAAAAGGATTGCCGCCGATATCCTGATGCATGTGGAGGATATTGCCTGGGCGGGGGTGCAGATCCAGGGCGTCAAGATGACCATATCGGTCCAGAACATTACGCCCAGGCCCGAGGTTGTGGATGAAAATGCGTACAGCAACCTGGTGGCCGAAAGGGATGGCCTGATAACCGGGATTGAGGTGCTGGCCGGTGCCCTGAAGGTCAAGGAAGGCGACACGGTGAAAAAAGGGCAATTACTGGTTTCGGGCAAGCTGGAAGCCCAGAACCCGGAATTCGGGACCAAGTATGTGCACGCCCTGGGAAGAATTATGGCCAGAACCTGGTACGATGTACGCGTGCCCCTTGACTATGAATATACCAAGCGCGTTAGAACGGGAAGGACCCATGAGAATACCTATATCAGGATACTGAACCTCAGGATCGGGCTGTTTGGAAACCGCAATGCATTTGAGGACTATGACAGCGTGTCCTACGACAAAACGGTGAACGGCCCGTTTAATCTTGAGTTGCCTATAGGGTTGACGGTGGAAAAGCAATACGAGGTGACCGAAAAGAAAGTCAGACTAAGTCCCGAGGAAGCCGAAGCCCTTGCGCTGGAAAAAGCCCGGCTTGCCCTGAACAGGGAGCTTTCGCCGGACTGCAGGGTTCTGGATGAAAGGGTGAACATACTCAGGAGCAAGACCGGCGAAACCTACCTGGAACTCATCCTGGAGTGCGAGGAGGATATCGCCGGCCAGCAACCATTGGGAGGAGATTGATTGGAAACAGTTGTTGAAAAAGTGATTATCCTGAACGATCCCAGGGAAGCGGCCGATGTGTTCGGGGAATATGACCGGAATGTCAGGCTGCTGGAGGACAGGCTGGATGTAAAGATAACCAACCGCAACAATGAGATCAGGATATCCGGATCTGAAAGCCAGGCAGATACAGCTTACGACATCCTGAAAAAACTGATTGCCATTTCCGAAGGGGGAGACCCGGTCTCGGAACAGAACGTGCGCTACCTGCTGGATTTGAGCAGCGAGGAGCGGAGCAGCGATGAGTCGCCCATGGATCTGGTCTGTGTCACATACCGGGGAAAGCCGGTGAAGTCCAAGACCTTCGGGCAGAAACGGTACATTGAGGCGCTGCGCAAGTATCCCGTCGTATTCGGCATCGGGCCGGCAGGCACAGGGAAAACCTTCCTTGCCGTGGCCCAGGCTGTCAAGTCTTTCCGTGAAAAGCTGGTGAGCAGAATCATTCTGACCCGTCCCGCCGTGGAAGCCGGCGAGCGGCTCGGCTTTCTTCCCGGGGATCTCCAGAACAAGGTGGATCCCTACCTGAGACCGCTTTATGATGCCCTGTACCACATTATGGGACCCGAGAACTTCCAGAGCAACCTGGAAAAGGGCGCCATCGAAATTGCGCCCCTTGCCTATATGCGCGGCAGAACCCTGGATGATTCGTTCATCATCCTGGATGAGGCGCAGAACACCACGCCGGAGCAGATGAAAATGTTCCTGACAAGGATCGGCGCCGGTTCGCGGGCCGTGATAACCGGCGATGTGACCCAGGTGGATCTGCCGGGAGACAAGAAATCCGGCCTGATCGAAGCCCAGCGCATCCTTTCCGGTGTGGAAGGCCTTGCCTTTGTCAGGCTCACCGAAAAGGATGTGGTGCGCCATGAACTGGTCCAGAGAATTATCCGGGCCTATGAGGCCTATGAGAGGACTCACGGAAACAAGCGTGACAAATAGAGACATCGGGGGGTGTATGGGTGGTTAAGAAAAACAAGAAGCCGCGAAACAGGTCCTTTGTCTTTTTGGGAAATGTATCCTTTCAGAGGCTGATCGTCATGCTGATCACTTTCCTGGCGCTGGCCTCCATGGTTGCCTATGAAGCGACCCCCAAGAAGTACAAGCTTTCGGTAGGCAGTATCAGCCAGTATGATATCAACGCGCCCAGAGATATTGAGAATACCCTGAAGACACGACAAAACGCGGAACTGAAGGCGGCGGAGCTCAAGCCGGTCATTGTGCCCATTGATGGTGCCAATGACAACATGACCAGCGAAGCCTATGCCTATTTCGACGGGCTTTTTACCCTGATGAACCGGGTGATGGAAAGCTTTCGGAAGGATGTGGATGTGAACGCCCTCATCCAGGAGTATGATACGGGCAATGACTATGCTGTTCTGACAGAGATACCGCCGGACAAGCTTGTCGCCCTCTTCGCCAACGAAGGCGAGCTGGTTGGGCGGCTTAAGACGGTGGTTCTGAACTCCATTCTGCCCGCCGTCAAGCGGAAACAGATCATGGAGGATAATCTGGCGGCCGAAAAGGAGGCTGCCCTGACGCAAATCAAGGCGATTTTCGATGATGAGAGCCTTTATCTCATCGCCGCCGATCTGCTGGACAAGGTAATCGTTCCCAACAGCCGCATCGACGAAAAGGCCACCGAAGAAGAGAGGAATGCGCTCATTGAAACCTATATCAAGGAGAATCCGGTCATCATCTACAAGGATGAACGCATCATCAGCAAGGATGATATCGTCACCGAGGACAAGTTCCAGGTTCTCAAGGAGCTCAATTACATAGACAGCGAGGGCAGACCCGATTATCTTCTGTATTTTGCCGTTTTCATGCTCATCTTCTCCATGTCATTCCTGACCGCGCTCTACCTGAAAAGCTTTCACAGGAACATCTATTATGACAAGAACGCCATGATGCTGATGGGCGTGGCCATCATCATTGCGACGCTGTTTGCGCTGCTGTTCAAGGAGTTCATACCGGACTATGCCCACCTGATCATCCCCACGCTGATAGCCCCTGTCATTACCTCCATCTTCCTGGGCATCCAGCCGGCCATTGCCGTCAACCTGCTTCTGACCTTCAGCTTCGCGCTGATGCTGAACGGCAATATCCAGTACATTTACATGTCCCTGATCAGCGGTACCATTGCTCCGTTCCTGACCGTCAACGCCACCCAGAGGCGGAAGATCTCGCTGGGCGGCCTGATGCTGGGCGGGATCAACCTGTTGATCATCGTGCTGACAGGCATACTTGAGAAGAAGGGCGTGGAAAGCCTGCTCAACGAAGGCGGATTGGCCTTTATGAACGGTATCTTCTCCATCATTCTTGCCATTGGCATCCTGCCCTTCCTGGAAAGCACCTTCAACCTGGTGACGCCCATGAAACTGCTGGAACTGGCTGACCCCAACCATCCGCTGCTGAAGAGGCTTCTGATGGAAGCCCCCGGTACCTACCACCACAGCCTGATGGTGGGTAATCTGGCTGAAGTGGCTACCAGGGAAATTGGCGGCAATTCCCTGCTGGCACGGGTGGGCGCCTATTTCCATGACATAGGGAAACTCAGGCGGCCTACGTTCTTCAAAGAGAACCAGATGGACGAGAATCCTCACGACAGACTGACACCCAGCATCAGTTCCCGGATCATCACATCCCACACCAAGGACGGCGAGGAGCTGGCCCTGAAGTACAAGCTGCCCAAGGTGATACGGGATATGATCGTCCAGCACCATGGGACAACCCTGATGGTCTATTTCTACCATATGGCGACCCAGAACGGTAACGCCGAGGACCTCCAGGAATCGGATTTCAGGTATGACGGACCCCTGCCCGACACGCGGGAGGCGGCCGTGGTCATGCTGGCCGATTCGGTGGAAGCGGCTGTCCGGGCAATGTCCAACAAGACCCAGGCCAAGATAGAGGGACTGGTCAGAAAAATCATCAAGGACAAGCTGGACGACGGTCAGCTGGATCGCTGCGATTTGACACTGAAAGATCTGACCACCATAGCAGAAAGCTTTATGAAGGTTCTGAGCGGGATCTTCCATGAGAGGCCCGAATACCCGGAATTCGAGAAGAAGAACGATCTTAAGGAGCTGGATAACAGCATATACAACCTCCCGAGACAGAACAAGAAGGACGGTGCGGCAAGCCCAAATGGCAGTAACAGTGTACAACCGACAGAAAATAATCAGCCTGCCGAGAGAAATCATTAGCCTGATTAAGAAGGGCGTCCGGCTCTGCGCCAGGCAGAATGGATTTACCCATCCATATGATGTGTGGATTACCCTGGTGGACAATGACCGGATCGCGCAGATCAACGAAGAGCACAGGAACATCCAGGCCCCAACCGATGTGCTTTCGTTCCCCCTGCTTGATTTCAGCGGCGGGGTGCCGGACATTCAGCCGGGCGATATCGATCCCCACACCAAAATGGTTGCCCTGGGGGATATCATCATATCGGTGGAAAAGGCGCAGGAACAGGCCGATGCCTATGGCCACTCCTTCGAGCGGGAAATCGCTTTTCTGGCTGTCCATGGCATGCTCCACCTGCTTGGCTATGATCATGAGCAGCCCGATGAGGAGAAGGATATGATCCAACGGCAGGAGCGGGTTCTGCAGGAGCTGAATCTGCCCAGGTGAACGGCCATTTCGGGGAAGGCGGCTGGTATGCATGAGGAACCATAAACTGTCGGACAGTTTCAGAAATGCCTTCAGGGGGCTGCGTCAGGCGATTGCCCGCGAGCGGAACATGCGGATCCACGTGGCGGCGGCCGTACTCTGCATCCTGTTGGGGATTGTTTGCCGCCTGGACCCGGTAAGCTGGGCCGTGCTGTTTATCGCCATCGGCCTCGTGGTGGTAACCGAACTCATCAATACTGCCGTGGAAAAGCTCGTGGACATGATCACCACCGAGTATTCCACAAAAGCAAGGGCAGTGAAGGATATCGCCGCGGGTGCCGTGCTGGTTGCTGCGATTGTGGCGGTTGCCCTGGGAGCCCTGGTTTTCATTCCTCCCCTGCTGCGCCTGGCAGGATTACAATGAAATGAGGAGTTGTTGCTGCTTTGAACCTGGCAATGGATAAACTGATTGATATCATCATGGTGATACCCATACTCCTGATCGCCCTTCCTTTCCATGAATGGGCCCATGCCTATGTGGCCTACAGGCTGGGAGATCCTACGGCGAAAGACGCCGGGCGCCTGACTTTGAACCCTTTCAGGCACCTGGATCCCTTTGGGACGCTGATGATGCTGGTGGCCAATGTGGGATGGGCCAGGCCCGTTCCCGTCAACTCAGGATACTTCAGGGACAGGCGGAAGGGCATGATCCTTGTTGCGCTGGCCGGGCCTTTTTCCAACCTGCTGCTGGCCTTTCTCTTTACGGTGATATGGGGCCTGATGGTTAAGCTTGTGGTGATTGGCGTGATTCCTGTGGAAAGCGAAGCGGCGATAACCGTTATCAGCTGGCTCCAGGTGTTCTTCCGGTTCTGTGTCCTGGTCAATATCAGCCTTGCTGTTTTCAACATGATCCCTGTACCGCCCCTTGACGGATCCCGGCTCATCTCCTCTTTCATTCCGGAGGAGAGCTACTACCGGTTTGCCCGTTATGAGCAGTATATCGGCATTGCGTTCCTGGCGCTGGTCATCTTTGTGCCCAATGCCTTGAGCTCGGTTATCCGCTTGGTGGCCGATCCCATCTATGAGAGCATGCTCACGGTGGTTTCGCTTGTTCTCAGGCTTTGAGGTTTTCTATCCGGGAAAATGGGCGGGGGTTCTTCCCCATAATGACCATGCATGAGCCTTCTTAGGATGTCATTGCGAGGAGCGGAATCGACCAAGCAATCTGTGGTTTTCCCTGCGGGCAGTTGGCTTTTGGACCATTTTTATATATAATATTATGAAACGTCCCTGCTTCTTTGAAACCATAAGCAATCGGGCAGGATAAGATATTATAAATGCTATGTTGAAAGGGCTGGAACAATCCATGCAGAAAAAAGGCATCATATTAAGCGGCATGAGACCTACGGGTGCCATGCATCTTGGCAATTATTTCGGTGCGCTTGAAAACTGGATCAGGCTCCAGGATGAATACGAATGCTATTATTTCGTGGCTGATTGGCATGCCCTGACCACCGGCTACGAAGATACGTCCGAATATAAGAGCAATATTACCAATCTGCTGGTAGACTGGCTGAGCGCGGGGCTTGACCACAATAAATGTGTGCTGTTCGTTCAATCCGCCATTAAGGAGCACGCGGAGCTTCATCTGCTGTTTTCCATGAACGTGCCGTTGTCCTGGCTCTATCGTTGTCCGACCTATAAAGACCAGCTCAATCAGTTGAAGGAGAAGAACATTGCGACCTATGGCTTCCTGGGTTATCCCTGCCTTCAGGCAGCGGATATCCTGGCGTATAAGGCAGATTTCGTGCCTGTGGGAGAGGATCAGCTTCCCCACCTGGAGATCACCAGGGAGATAGCCAGGCGGTTCAATTTCCTTTACAAATGCGAGGTCTTCCCGGAACCCCAGCCCCTGCTGACCAAGGCAAAGGTGCTGCCGGGTCTGGACGGGCGGAAGATGAGCAAAAGCTACAACAACACCATCGCCCTGGCGGACAGCCCCGATGTGGTGCAGAAAAAAATCATGACCATGATTACCGATCCTGCCCGCATCCACAAGACCGATCCGGGCCATCCCGAGGTTTGCTCGGTATATGCCTATCATCAGCTGTTCACCGCCGACGAAGTGCCGGAGATAGAATCTGCGTGCAGGAAAGGTGAAATCGGCTGCGTTGCCTGCAAAAAGAAGCTGGCGCAGAATGTGACCAGGTTTACGACCCCCATCTGGGAAAGAAGACAGGAATGGCTCAAAAGGCCGGATGATATCCGGGATATCATCAGCAAGGGCTGCAGCAAGGCCCGGGAAAAGGCATCCGAAACCATGTCCGATGTCCGGAAGGCCATGCAGATCGACTGGATCTAGCATAATCTGCTCGGAAGGGGACATTGAGGGTTGAAAAGCGCGCTGACCGACGCCTGCACGCTCAGGCTGAACAATTTTGAAGGGCCTTTCGATCTGCTGTTTTATCTCATTGAGAAGAACAAGATCGATATCTATGACATACCCATCTTTGAGATAACCGAGCAGTACATGGCATACCTTACGGCCATGCAGGAGATGGATCTGGAAATCGCCAGCGAGTTTCTGGTGATGGCCGCCACGCTCCTGCATATCAAATCCTGCATGCTTCTTCCCAGGCGTGAAGAGGCTGCTGCGGAGGAGCTGGATCCCAGGGAGGAACTGGTTCTCAAGCTGGTAACCTACAAGAAATATAAAGAATTCTCGCAAATCCTGAAGGACCGTGAGTCTTACTGGGAAAAGGCGCATTATAAGCTTCCCGAGGCCATACCCGTCATCCAGCAGGAAGAGGAACTGGAGGTTTCCCCTCTTATTCTCAGGCAATGCATGGTGGATGTCCTCAACCGCTCAAGGGAGAGGATGAACGATGTGAGCAGGAAGATGCAGCGCATTCTGGATCATGAAAAGGTCTCCCTGCGGACCAAGATCCGTGAGATCCTCGGATTGCTTGCCAAGGGGATGCGGTTTTGCTTCTCCAGGATCTTTTCCCCGCTGACCAGGAGCAGGATTGAGATTGCGACCGGTTTTCTGGCCCTTCTGGAGGTTGTCAAGATAGGAAGGGCGGAAGTGGATCAGCCTGTGGCATTCGGGGAAATCTATGTCACTCCCAGGAAGCCGGAAAAGAAAAAGGATAACCATGATATCGGAGAGGGCAGTGGTGAACCTTGAGTACCATAAACGACACGGAGATGATCATTGAAGCGGTCCTGTTTGCGGCAGGGGATCCGGTTCCCCTTGAAAAACTGGCGGAAATCATTGAACAGGACAAAAAGACCACCAGGGGGATCCTGACCAATATGCAGTATAAATACCAGCATGCGTCCAGGGGCATCATGCTCCGGGAACTGGACGGGGCCTGGCAGCTCTGCACCAAGCCCGAACTGGATCCCTACATTTCAAGGCTGGGTCCCGCCAGGAAGAAGCAGGGCCTGACACCGGCTGCCTATGAGACCCTGGCCATCATCGCCTACAACCAGCCGGTCACCAGGGCATACATCGAACAGATCCGCGGCGTAAATTCCGACAGCGTAATCATGAAACTCATGGAGAGAAACCTCATCAGGGAAGCGGGAAGGGACGACGCGCCGGGAAGACCCAAGCTCTATGAAACAACCGAGGAATTCCTGCGGGTATTTGGTTTTTCATCCCTGAAGGATCTGCCGCCCCTTGAAATGAACGAGATTCCCGAAGTGGTGGAGAAAATGCCCGTGGACTGATTCGGGTCCGGACAGGGATAATATGGCAAAAGCCGGAGAAGCTATATCATGGTGATGATATGCTTCTTGCGGCTTTTATTGTTTTAGGCATCATTGCGGCCGGGTTGCTTCCCCTGTCCTTTATGGCTGCTGCAACCTTCAAGGGAAGCAACTTCAGCCTGAAGCTTCGCGTCAGGCTTGCCGGTATTCTCACGCTGTTTGGCTGGGACTCGGGTGAGGAAGGCTTTGATTTCCTGTTCAAAAAACGGGTTAAGAAGGAAAAGAAAAAGAAGAAACGCGTGAATCGGATCATTCGCGGGATATTCAACCCGGAATCGCTGGTGCATATCAAGGGAATGGCCACCGCCCGGTTTGAAATCCGCGGTGTGATTGCCACCCATGACGCTGCCGGTACGGCCCTCATTTACGGATCGATTTGCGCCGTTCTGTCCACAGTAATTCCCCACCTCAACCGGAGCAGGGTCCTGGCCGATTTCTATCCCGATTTTCAGAAGAAGGAGCCTGATCTTCTCATCAGTTGCATAATCCGGATCAGGATTATCCATATTATATATCTGATAGCAAGACTTTATATTGGAAAATATCTGAAAGGAAGGTGGCACAGCCTATGGAACCGCATCCAATACAGGACTTGATGAAGACGGCCATGGAAAGCATCAGGGAAATGGTTGATGTCAATACCATCGTCGGCGATGCCGTGCAGACAGTGGACGGCACGGTCATCATCCCCGTATCCAAGGTGACCTTTGGATTTGCTGCCGGCGGAGGCGACTGCAGCAAGGGGGATAATAAAAACCAGGAGAGCAAGTTCCCATTCGCCGGCGGAAGCGGCGCAGGTGTCAGCATCAACCCGGTGGCCTTTCTGGTGGTAGGACGCAATGACACGATCAGGATGATACCCGCATCCTTCAACAATCCGCTTGACAGGCTCCTTGAAATTGTACCCAATGCCATAGATCAAATCAAGAAAACCCTGGAGAAGAAAGCGTGCGCGAAGAAGGAGACTGAAAAAAAGGACGAAGCCGGGGAAGAAGGGAAAAAGTGCGACAAGCAACAGGACGACTGATGCCTGCGCGCATAAACAAGGGGGCTGAATCGCCCCCTCGACTTTCTATCAGTTACCGGTTTATTTGCTCATATTGCCCTGCTGAGCCTGGTTGGTTTCTACAGGATACTGGTTTCCAGTGTAGGACTGGAACACTTTCTTAACGATGTTACCGCCGATTCGACCGGCATCATGGCTGGTGATGTCGCCGTTGTAGCCCTGCTTGAGGTTGATGCCCAACTGGTTGGCAATCTCATACTTCATGTTTTCAAAAGAAGTTCTGCTACGGCTGTTGCGAGCCATTGATTTCACCTCCTCATTCCTTATTATTTCTGATCGCCCATGCAATATGAGTAGAAAGATATGGTGAAATGATATCTCTGGCCGATTCGACCGGATATTATAAAAATATACTTTTTGTAACAAAATATAAGTCAATAGGACTTTAGATTTATTGTATCGTTCGTCATATTATGATATATTGTTCAATGAGTACTTGTAATATTGCATAATAAATATGCACATTCTGTTTTCTTTTGCATGAAAATAGGGTAATAATAATTGAACATATGATAAAAGATGGTTCTTCCATCGCGAAAAGGGGATGATTCCTGTGCTGCACAATATCCTGTTTCCCAAGAATAATCTCCAGCATGCGCTGGATGCTTCCTGGCTGAGAAACGAGGTCATTGTCAACAACATCGCCAACGTTGATACGCCCGGATATAAGCGGAAAACTGTCAAATTCGAGGAATTCCTTAACAGTGAAATGAAAACAGGAAAAATCAGCAAGGGACAGACAAAACTTCAGTCATCTCCCATTATGGTAACACGGGATTACAGCACCCTGAGCTACCGGTCTGACGGCAATAATGTGGATATCGAAAACGAAATGGCCGAGCTGGCCACCAATTCAATCCGTTACAATACCCTCATCCAAAAAATGAACGGCGATTTCCAGAACCTTCGTAAAGTGATCAGGGGAGGTGCTTGATAAATGGCTGTTTTCAATGCGTTCAGCATCAGTTCTTCAGCGCTGACGGCCCAAAGGCTGCGCATGGATATCATCTCACAGAATATCGCCAATGTGAACACCACCAGGACAGCGGACGGCACGCCATACCGCAGAAAAACCGTGGTGTTTGCCGAGCGTGAGGGCACCTCGTTCTCGCAATACCTTTCGGAGGCAAGCAAGGGACGCTATCTTGCAGGCGGGGGTGTGAGGGTATCCGCCATTGTCGAAGATCCGTCTCCGTTCAGGGAGGTTTATGATCCAAGCCATCCCGATGCGGATGAAAACGGAATTGTGCGGATGCCCAATGTGGAAATCGTTACCGAGATGGTCAACATGATCTCGGCCACAAGAGCTTATGAGGCTAACATCACAGCCCTTAACGCATCCAAATCCATGGCCAGCAAGGCCCTTGAAATCGGAAGATAAAGCCTTAAAGGCGTAAATACTGCCAGAAAGGAATGAGAGTATGGCGCTTGAAGCAATTGGCTCTGTCAATACGGTTCTGCCGGGTATCAGGCCGTTGAAGGTTTCGGATACCGGCGATAATGAAGTGAGTTTCAAAGACATGCTTTTGGATGCCATCAACAGCGTGAATCAGTTGCAGCATGAATCCGATGCCATCACGGAGGATTTCATAGCCGGCAGGACGGACAGCATCCATGACGTGATGATTGCAGGAACCAAGGCCAGCCTGGCACTGGATTTCATGATTGAGATCCGGAACAAGATTGTGGAAGCCTATCAGGAAATCATGAGAATGCAGGTATAATCCTGATATGCTGCATGCAGAAGAGAATGTGTCGATGATACAAATGAAGGAACCTTCGCCGGAAGGAAGATGATGAAATGCCAGAGGGAATCAAGAAAATCAAGGAAAAGGCTCAGACATACTGGAAGGAACTAGAGAAGAGTCAGAAGATCAGAATTTACGTAATGGTTTCCATTGTTCTTTTGGCAGTTATCGCCACACTGGTGATGACACTGCGCGTGGAATACGTTCCTTTGTTTGATTCAACCGAGTACATAAACCTTAAGCCCGTCGTTGAATATCTCGATGAGAACAATATCAAGTATCAGAAAGGCAGCAACCAGATTTATGTAGACAGCAGGAAAAAGAAGGACATCGAATTTGATCTGACCACCCAGGGTATTGTGTCTCCCGAAGTATCCTTTGCAGATACCTGGTCAAAGCTATCCCTCACGGCAACCGAAGCAGACAAGGAAAATCTCTGGAAGAACTATCTCGTCAACGATTTGGTATACAAACTCAAGAAGTTTGATAATGTTGAAAACGCCACCGTTCAGTACACCAGGCCCGAAAAAACCTATTGGGCAAGGGACAACGGCGAAGATCAGGGCAGTGCCTATGTCATGCTGAAGACAACCAGTGCCCTGACGCCTGATCAGGTGGATGCGGCGGCCAAAGTTGTGGCAGCTTCCCTTGGTGTTCCTGCCGACAGGGTAACCATCGTCGATCACAATCTTAATCCCCTGACACGCCAGGGTGCCAACGATTTGGTTCGGGCATCCACCCAGGACGAGATGAGGCGGCAACGACAGCTGGAGCTGGAGCAAAAGGTTTATGAAACCTTCAAAATCGGGGTGGTCCAGAATGCCAATTTCGATACCATGAGCGTTTCTGCCAACCCCACTCTGGATTTTGACACACATAAGAGTGTTTCCAAGGAGTATTCGGCTCCCGATCCCGATGGCCAGGGCTTCAGGAACAACTACGAGATGCTGGAGGAAAACCTGACCAATGGCAATGCCGGAAGCATCCCGGGAACCGATACCAACCCCCAGACGGCGCCCACTTACCAGTTCGGTGAGAATGAGCGGTCCGATTACAGGAAAGTCCAGTCCTACGAGGAAAGGCTTTTCAACGAGACCAATTCGGAAACCGAGAAGGCGCTGGGCAAGCTGATAGCCAACGAATCCACCATGTCCATTGTGCTCTGGTATGGGAAAGTGGTAGAGACCGCGGAGGGGCTTACCCCCGAATATCTGAACGAGGTGAGGAAACTGGCGGCTGATGCCACAGGGATTCCTGCCCAGAACATCACGGTCAGCATACAAAAGCTGATGCCCGAGCCCATGCCGGTTGAAACACTGTCTGATACGTTCAGGGAACTGTTTGACCAGTATGGCTTATACGTACTGATGCTGATTCTCCTGGTGATCATGGTGGTTACAGCCCTGCCCAGGAAAAAATCGGATATGGAAGAGCTGGAGCTTGCGGCTGCAGAAGTTGCGGCAGGAGCGGGTGCCATTGAGGAAACTATTCCGGATATCAGTGTTGAAGAGCAATCCGAACTGAAGAAGCAGATTGACAAATTTGTACAGCAGAATCCTGATGCCGTAGCCCAGCTATTAAGGAACTGGATCGCCGAGGATTGGGAATAAATCCGGAGGTATGAACGAATATGCCCGTTAAAAACGAACAAATTCGAAATCTGACCGGCCGGGAAAAGGCTGCCATGTTGCTGATCACCCTGGGGCCAGAACGTTCTGCACAGATTTTCAAGCATCTCAAGGAGGAGGAAATTGAGCAGCTGACATTGGAAATAGCCAATATCAGAGCGGTTTCCCCGGCAGAGCGTGAGAAGGTTTTGAATGAATTCTACCAGTTGTGCCTGGCACAGCAGTACATATCGGAAGGTGGTATCGGCTATGCCAAGGAGATTCTGGAGAAAGCCCTGGGAACCGAGAAAACCATGGAGATCATCAACAAGCTGACCGTTTCCCTCCAGGTACGGCCATTCGATTTTGTCAGGAAAGCGGATCCATCCCAGGTCCTCAACTTTATTCAGAGTGAACATCCACAGACCATTGCGCTTATTCTCGCTTACATGAAGCCTCAGCAGGCTGCCCAGGTGCTGTCTGCACTGCCTCAGGACAAACAGGCAGATGTAGCCAAGAGAATAGCCACCATGGACAGAACCTCGCCGGAAATCATCAAGGAAGTGGAACGGGTTCTCGAAAAGAAACTCTCCAACCTCGTCACCGAAGATTTCACGGCCGTTGGCGGCATTCAGGCCATTGTCGATGTACTCAATTCGGTTGACCGCGGAACAGAAAAATATATCATGGACACCCTTGAGATTGAGGATGCGGATCTGGCTGAGGATATCCGCAAGAGAATGTTCGTCTTTGAGGATATCCTGCAGCTTGATAACCGGGCCATTCAGCGATTCCTGCGCGAAGTGGACAACAGTCTGCTTGCCCTGGCGCTCAAGGGAGCTACCGAAGAGGTCCAGAACGTCATATACAGCAATATGTCCAAGCGTTTGGCGGATATGATCAGGGAAGATATCGAATACATGGGTCCTGTACGCCTCAAGGATGTGGAGGAAGCCCAGCAGAAGATCGTCAACGTGATCAGGAAGCTGGAGGACGCAGGAGAAATTATCATTTCACGTGGCGGAGGCGACGAAATCGTTGTATAGCAGTGCATACGGATACGGCGTATATAAAAGAAACCAGATCAGTATGGGGAAGCCATACCAGATCAAGAACAGCAGCCCGGTCAGGGTCGCCGTTGAAGATCCCGGCGTAACGCAGAGCGAGGATCCCGGGCAAAAAGCCGAGGAGATTCTTGCCAGGGCCAGGGAGGAGGCAAGGCTCATCATCCAGGAAGCCGAGCTGGAAGCCCAGCGCCTGCTGGAACAGGCCCAGGCTCAGGCCGAGGCACTTGCCGCAGAAGCTGAGCAGCAGGCCAAGGAAGAGGGATACCGGAACGGTGAAAGCCTGGCACAGCAACATTATCAGGAGTTGCTGGCCGAAGCCGAAGCGTTCAGGGATCGGGCGAAGACGGAATATGAGGAAACCATACGCTCCCTGGAACACGATATCGTGGAACTGTCGCTGAGCATCGCCAGAAAGGTCCTGGGAGCCGAGCTTGAAACCAGCAGGGACGTGATCCTCACCATTGCCGCTGAAGCCATTGAGGCCTGCATGAACCGGGATCGCATCGTGCTGAAGGTTTCAGGCGATGATTATGATTATGTGACGGATCATATTGAGGATCTCAGAAGCGGCACGAGCAATATCGGTCAGATAGAAGTCCGGAAGGACCAGACCCTTTCCAGGGGAGCCTGCATCGTGGATACCGGCTACGGTATGGTGGACGGCAGTCTGGAGACCAAAATGGAAATGGTGGAGCAGGCTTTCCGGGAAGTGCTGGGTGAGTTAGACAGGAATGAGTAACCAAACCCTCTTGAGCAAATATCATAGGCTGTTGGATGAAAGAAGCTTTGTCCGCTATATGGGCAAAGTGACCAAGGTCGTCGGTCTGACGATAGAATCGGAAGGTCCTGAAACGCATGTCGGAGCGCTCTGCTCCATCCGATCCCGCGGGCACAGGGATGTCCTGGCAGAGGTTGTCGGTTTCAGGGATAAAAATGTTCTTCTGATGCCGATTGGAGATATGTCGGGCATCGGTCCGGGCAGTACGGTTACGGTCTATCACAGGGATTTGGAAGTAGCGGTCGGAGAATCGCTGCTTGGCCGTGTTCTTAACGGATTGGGCCATCCCATGGACGGTAAGGGACCGATTATCCCGGAATGCTATTACCCGGTGTCAAACAGCCCGCCGAATCCCATGACCCGGCCCAGGATCAAACAGGTGCTTCCACTCGGTGTTAAGTGTATCGACGGCCTTCTGACTGTTGGCAAAGGTCAGCGTATGGGCATCTTTGCCGGCAGCGGCGTGGGTAAAAGTACCCTCCTGGGTATGATTGCCCGGAATACAAAGGCCGATATCAATGTTATCGCGCTGATCGGCGAGCGTGGAAGAGAGGTGCGGGACTTCCTGGAAAGGGATCTCCAGGAAGAAGGACTTAAAAGGTCCGTCGTTGTTATCGCCACTTCCGATCAGCCTGCCCTCATCCGACTGAAAGGCGCCATGGTGGCTACCGCCATCGCGGAGTATTTCAGGGATAATGGAAAGGACGTTCTGCTCCTCATGGATTCCCTCACGCGCTTTTCCATGGCCCAGCGGGAGATCGGGCTGGCCATAGGAGAACCCCCCGTATCCAGGGGATATACGCCTTCGGTGTTTGCCGTGCTGCCCAAGCTCCTGGAGCGGGCCGGCACGTCGGAAAAGGGATCCATTACGGGTCTTTATTCGGTGCTGGTGGACGGCGATGACATGAATGAACCCATTACCGATACCGCCCGCGGTATACTGGACGGCCACATAGCCCTCTCGAGGCAGTTGGCCCACCGGAACCATTATCCGGCCATTGATGTACTGGGAAGCGTCAGCCGTGTCATGAACGATATCGTTGATGACGAGCACAAGGAATATGCCAAGGAGCTGAGGCGTGCTCTGGCGGTTTATCGGGACGCGGAGGATCTGATCAATGTGGGTGCCTATGTGAAAGGCAGCAATCCCGACATTGACAGGGCCATCAGTCTGAACGCGGGTATCAACCGTTTCCTTACCCAGGAAGTATCGGAACGCTATTCCTTCCGGGAGACCATTGAACTGCTGAAAGAAGCGATCACCCTGAAGGAATCCAGATAAAACGGGGATGACGGGGAAACGCTCCCGGTTTCCAATCATCCCGTGCTGCAACGGAGTGAGATATGGCAGGGTTCAGGTTTAGGTTGCAGAAGCTGCTCAATCTGAAACAGCAATTGGAGGATAAAGCCAAAAACGAACTTGGGCTTGCCATGAAGGCTCATGAACTGGAAAAACGCAAGCTCGCGCTGCTTGATGCCGGGATTGTGCGTATCTCCGACGACTTCAGACAGGCCTGTTCCGGAACCATACGGCCTGAAAGGATCCAGGCCATCCGAACCTGGCTCGAGGTCCAGAAAACAGCCCGGGAACAGCAATTGGATGCTGTAAAGAAAAGCGGCGAAAATGTCGATAAAGTAAGAGTAAAGCTCGTTGCAGCCATGCAGGAAAAAAAGATCCTCGCGAATCTGAGAGACAAGGAATTTGAAAAATTCCTGAAACAGGAAGCCCATAACGAGCAGAAGCTTACGGATGAGCTTGTCAGTTACAGGGAGAGTGTAAAAATAACAGCAGAGGGAATGGAAGGGCAATAACGCGGCATGTGACGCCGGCTTCCGCCCTTAGGGGAGATTGTAATGGCTGTAAAAACAAAAGATAATTCGAAAAATCCCAAACCGACTGTGCAGAATCCGGAAAGAAAAATGCCACAAATACTGCAGGGAATCTTGGCGGTTGTGCTTGCGCTGGTCATTGTCGCCTTGGTTTTCTGCGGTGTTTTTTATATTATCCTGAAGAACAATGTCTATGGCCTGGGAGAGTTTTTCAGGCCCGCGTTCCAGGACAGCCCCATTCTCAGGCTGGCCCTTCCGACATCTCCCGGGGAACATGACCCGGATGCGCCCGAGAATCTTACCGACGCGGAGATTCGCAGGAAATACGTGGAATACAGGCAAAGGGTTTCCGACCTCACTGCTGAGCTGGAAGAGCTGAAAGGGGTTCTCGCCCAGTATGAGAGCGATCTGCAGGTGCTGGAAGAAAACAAGGCTGTGCTCGAGGCCAACAAGCAAGTGCTGACCACCATCCAGAATGAGCAGGTGAAGCTGGAACAGCAGAAAGCCGAGGTCGCGAAGCTGATAGCCGAGGGCAACAAGGAAGGGTTCAAGGAATACTATTCGCAAATCGATGCAGAGACCGCGTCGGCTATCTATAAAGAGCTGGTTAAGGAAGATGTCAACAAGCAGATCAAGGCCGAACTGGCCAAGCCCTATGCGGCTATGGATCCTGCCAGCGCCGCAGGCGTTCTGACCGAACTGTGGAGCAAGGATCAGGAAACGGCCATTGGCATATTTGAAGGCCTGAATGCCAACGCACAGGCGCAGATCCTACAAAACATGGAGGCCCCGGTGGCCGCCGATATCACCAAAACGCTTATGGACAGAAAGCTTGTCCGGTAAGCAGCTTTGAACACGGGCATATGCCATCCGCAAGGATGATAGCATAGCAGAAAACTTTGGCGGAAGGAGGTGAACAGCAAATGGGCAACAGTATTCTGACCAGCCTGATGGTTTCCGGTATTGGGACGTCCGGCAGGGTCGGCACGGTGAGGAAGCAAGATAACGGCGATTCCTTTCTCGGCATTTTCTCGGAAAAGCTGCAGGAATCCATGAATTCCGGAAATAAGGCGCAAAGGACCGCCAGGGGCGCCGGCCAGGAAGCCGCCGGAACAGCAGCCCGGAAGGTCCAGGGACGTGATCGCCAGGCTTTGGCGGAGAAAACCCTCTCGGGCGAAAAGGCGGATGGCCTGTCCGACAGGCGCGCCGTATCCAGGGCATCCTCTTCCGCTGACGAGCCGGAGAAATTCGACAGGCCGGAAAAGAAGACCTTAACCGATGAGCTGGCTTCGCTGCTTGAATCCCTGCTCATGGATCTGGAGAGACTCCTGGCCGCATGGCGTTCTTCAGAAGAAACGACTGCGGAAGGTTCCGCATCCCTGGAAACCGCCAATGCGCTTGAGGCTCTGCAGGCCATCATGGACGGCAATCTGGAAAAGCTCCGGGAACTCATGGAAAGAATTCAGGCCATGTCAAAGGGTTCCGGACAGGATGGACTCCTCGCCCTGATGGATGACATTGAAACCTTGATTTCAAAGCTCCAACAGGTTGAAACCATCCGTAGTACGGCAGATGCCGGTCTGACTGCTGCGGAGACTGGCGGAGAAAACCTTGAAGCCCTGATAGCCCAGCTCCAGAGCCAATGCCGCCAGATGGCTGAAAGGCTGAGGAACGGGCAAACCTGTGAGGCAAGGCAGGAGCTGGCATTGGAAGCTGCGGCAGGCCAGGAATCGGTATCAATCCAGGGCGCCGGAACAACCGATGCAGGCCGGATGGAGAACCAGACGCCGGAAAAATCCGAGAGGTCGGACAAGGCTGACAAGGCCGGTGCGGATGCGTCGGGCAGGACCAATGGCGCAGGCATGGAGACAGGAACTGCAGAAAATGTACAGGCTCCGGAAAGCTCCGATTATCTGCCCCAGAACCAGCAGGCTGTTCCTGCAGCACAGTTCCAGGCTGAACGGAGCAATTCCGTAACCGAAAAGTCCGTCTTCTACCTGTCGGACAAGCAGATGGGTCAGACCATCATCAACCAGGTCGCCATGAAAGTCAGGTTGATGGCCGGCGAAAACAGGCAGGAACTGGAAATGCAGCTGAAGCCGGAGAGTCTGGGCAAGCTGACCCTCAAAATCATCCATGAGCGGGGAGAGATCCTGGCAAAGATCACTGCAGAAAACGAGCAGGTCAAGTCCATCCTTGAAAGCAACATGCAGCTTTTGAAGGACGCTCTGGAGAAAAACGGGTATTCGGTTCAGAGCCTGGATGTTTCGGTAGGCAACCGGAACGGCGAGAACCAGGCGGCGCAGGCCCAATCCCATCAGAAGGGATCCGCCAGGCGCGAAGGGGTGAAGACATCCGGCACCAGATCTATAACCGGCGCTGTAAGGCCGACACCGGAAAGCACCCTTTATGATTTGGGTATGCCGGGTATCTCGCAGCAAATTGATCTCACGGCATGAGAAGGGGGTGAAAACAGATGGCAAATGTTACTTCCGCAACAAGCTCCCAGAAAACCATTGAACAAGTTCTGGCAGAACAGGCCAACAAGGTAGTCAATACAAGAAATACCGGGGAACTGGGAAAGAACGACTTTTTGCAGCTCCTCATCACCCAGGTGCAGCATCAGGACCCGCTGGAGCCGTTGTCCGACACCGACTTTATCGCCCAAATGGCCCAGTTCAGTGCCCTTGAACAGATGCAGAACCTGAACAATTCCTTTGCCATGACCAAGGCCTTTGGCATGATCGGCAAATACGTTTCGGGGCAGATGACCGATACGGAGACGGGCAAGACCTCCTACATCGAGGGGATTGTTGAGTCCGTCCGCATAAAGGGAAGCAAGGTTTATGCGCTGGTTAACGGGCAGGAAATCGAGATCGACAAGATCACCGATGTGGCCGATATCTCCCTGGGCAACAACTTCAAAAGGATCTCCGATTACAGCGGGCTGGTGGGCATGCTCGGCAGCGCGTATCTGTACAACGACAATGGCGACAAGGCCACCATCCAGGGTATCATCTCCTCCCTTGAGCAGCGGCTGGACGGCATCTATGCCCGTCTGGATGAGGTGGATGTCAGGCCCAAGGATCTGGATCTTTCGGACTATGAGAGCCCTGAGGCGTTTGTGGTGGCGAATGCAGGCAAGGAGATCACCGTCAAGGTTGCTGATCCGACAACGGGTACCGTGGTGCGTGTCACCGGTATCCTGAGGGACGGCTATCTGGACAAGAACGGCAATCTGCGACTGCTCATCGATGGCGTAACCCTGCCGGTAGATGATATTTATGCCACCGAGATTGCGGATCTCTATTCAAGCCAGCACATGCTGCTCCAGCAGATCCTCCAGGTGCTCAGGGAAAAGCTGGGTTCAGACCAGCCGAAGGATGACTCGGGAGAGGATGAAGGAGCCGAAAACGATACTGGAACGACAGGAGGGGTAGAATGAATATCAACAACAGACCCGTCCAAAGCATCAACCAGTATCTGCAAACCGTTCAGAGACCGGCAAACGAGCGGGTGAAGACCCAATCCGAATCCTTCTCCGCAATCCTTGACCAGAAGCTCCAGGAGAGCAGGGAAGTCAAAATCTCAAAGCATGCGGCGCTGAGGCTGGAGGCCAGGAACATCCGGCTGGACGGCGAGAAGCTGGAACGGCTGAAATCAGCGGTCGACCGGGCCCAGGCCAAAGGCGTGAGGGATTCCCTGGTGGTGATGGAGGACGTGGCCTTCCTGGTAAATGTGCCCAACAGAACCGTCATCACGGCGGTCAAGCAGAGCGAACTGAAGGAAAACGTCTTCACCAACATCGACGGAGCGGTATTTACCTGAACTTCAAACCGTAAACCAACAATTCAGCCGGACCCTTCCGGGAGGCTGATCGTTTCCGACTGACAGACGAAACGAACACGGGAGGTTGATTAATTTATGATGGTGTCAATGTTTGCAAGCGTTTCAGGCTTGAAATCGCACCAGACCAAGATGGACGTCATCGGCAACAACGTTGCCAACGTCAACACCGTCGGATTTAAGGCGGCAAGAACCACTTTCCAGGAAATTTTCGCCCAGACCCTGTCATCCGGATCGGCTCCGGACAGCGCAACGGGCAGGGGCGGTACCAATCCCATGCAGATCGGCCTTGGCATGACGGTGGATTCCATCAGCACCGACATGGGCCGGGGCAGCGTACAGCGCACCGAGAGCCCATCCGATCTTTCCATCGAGGGTGAGGGCTTCTTCATCGTCAGAAGCGGCAATTCGGGAGAATTCCTCTTTACGCGCGCAGGGAACTTCACCTTCGACGTGGCGGGCAACCTGGTCACATCCAGCGGAAAGAACGTATACGGATGGATGGATTATGAAATAACGGATGACGGCTATGTGTTCAAGACCCAGGATCCGATCCAGCCCATCAATCTCTACGAATTCAATGGTGAGAGCAGACGGATCATGGCGGCCAGAGCCACCACGGAGGCCGTGCTGGCAGGAAACCTGGATGCCACCAGTAAACCTGTATATGGCAGCGATGATGATGCAGATGTCAGGGAAATCGACGACTCAGTGCCGGCTACTGATGGTGATGGCATCCCGGATAAAGACGGTAAGAACGTAGAACCCCATTATATCGTTCCCATCCATGTATATGACGTGCTGGGCAACGAGTACAAGCTCAACATTAACTTCTGGAAGACATATGTGTATGCGGATGGGGATCAACGCCATACGCAGTGGTATTACCTTGTAACGCCGGAAGGCAGCAGCGCTAGCGCTGTGTCAGGTGGTAATCCTGCAGCAGGCTACCTTTGCTTTGACGCAACAGGTAAACTGGTTACCAATGATCAAACCAACTTTCCTACATCCATAAAAGTTGAGGTAACACCGCCGGGCGACTCAGGAGCAGGCATTTTTGAGTTCACTCTGGATCTTAGCCGACTGACCCAGTATGCCGATGACAACTCCGTTTCGCCCTCAAGGGTGGACGGTTATCCGCCAGGAAAGCTCATCAACTATACCATCGGCGATGACGGCGTCATTACCGGTATTTACGATAATGGCCGTCGCCAGCCCCTGGCCATGATCGCGCTGGCTGTCTTTGAGAACCCGGCCGGTCTGGAAAAAGTGGGATCCAACGAGTTCAGGGAAACCGCAAACTCCGGTGCTTTCAGCGTTGCTGCAAAGCCGGGGACCAACGGCGCCGGCAAGCTCGTGCCCGGAACCCTTGAAATGTCCAACGTGGACCTGGCAGCCCAGTTCACCGAAATGATCATCACCCAGAGAGGTTTCCAGGCCAACAGCCGTGTGCTGACCACTGCGGATGAGATCCTTCAGGAACTTGCCAACCTGAAACGTTAAGGCGTGCCTGATGGGCCGGCACTGCCTGCCGGCCCATCCCGCCTGACTTTGTAAGCGGCACCCGCGGGGCATGTCCCCTGTTGGGACGGGAGGTGCGAAAAATGATTAAGGTTTCCAGGTTCAACGGCACCAGCTTTGTGATCAACTGCGAATGGATCGAAACGGTGGAAGCCACACCGGATACCGTTATTACGCTTGTCAACGGCAAAAAGTATGTGGTCAACGAAAGTGTTGATGACATCATCGCCGCGGTAGTAGAATATAAGCAAAAAGCGGGATTTATCAACAGATTGATTAACACGCAACCAGAAAATGACGATAAATGACATAGAATAGAAATTAAAGGGGTGTCCCACTTTGCAGGGTAAATCATTGTACGCCATATTGCTTTCCATCATAGCAGTTCTTACGCTCGCGCTGGCTGTTCTTGTGATATTCCTGTTTACGACATACAACGGAATAAATCCTGACAAGCAGGCCAATGCGACTGAACCGCCCCAACAGGTCAGGGACGTACCGCCTGAGGAACAGGCAAAGCTTAACATCTATGCCACCGAAGACGGAATTGGCGGGGATGCCATCTTCAACCTGAAGCCCTCCCCGGCCCATGAAAATAGCTTTCTGAAGGCTTCCGTGACCATCGTATACGATACGGGCAAAAAGAGGAAGAACCTGGAGGAACGCACGGCGATTCTGAAGGAATGCCTCGGAGAATTCAAGGAAGCCTGCATTGAATATTTCAGAAGCCAGACCTATGAGCAGCTCAGCGAAGACAATGCCATGGAAAAAGCCAGGGATACCCTGAGGGACAAGTTCAACAGCATTCTTGAAGGCAGAACCGATGAGCGAATCGTTCTCCGGGTTGTCTTTGAAGGCTGGATAATTCAACCGTAGAGGGAGGCGAATTGCACCCGTGGGCGACATACTTTCCCAAAATGAAATAGACAGGCTGCTGCAGCAGCTGAATACGGGAGAGCTTGATGTCAAGGAGTTCAGTAAGGACACGACCGAGAAAAAGATTCGGAACCATGATTTCAGGCGCCCCAGCAAATTTGCCAAGGACCACATCCGGACCCTCAGCATCATCAACGAGAACTATGCCAGGCTTTTGACCAACTTCCTGTCCGGTTATCTGAGAACACTGGTGCAGGTGGATGTGCAAACCGTTCAGCCCCTTCAATACTCGGAGTTCACGAACTCCATTGCCAACCCGGCTGTTCTTGGAATCGTCAATTTTGACCCGCTGCCTGGTTCCATTGTCTTCGAGATCAACCCGACCATTGCCTATTGCCTCATCGACAGGATCCTCGGCGGCAAGGGTGCGGGGGTGGACAGGGTTCGAGGTTTTACCGAAATAGAGCTTGCCATCCTCATGCGGCTTATGACTCAGATGTTGAGCCTCATGCGGGAGCCCTGGGAGAACGTGACCGAGATCAGGCCTGTGCTGGACCGGATCGAAACCAACGCGCAATTTGCCCAGCTCATGTCTCCCAACGAGATGGTGGCTCTGGTAACCTTTACTGCAAAAATCGGCGAGGTGGAAGGGCTCTTTAACATCTGTATTCCCCATATGGTAGTGGAGCCGGTCATGCCCAAGCTTTCCACCAAGCTGTGGTTCTCCCTCATCGAAAAGGGGTCAACCAAGGAAACAAGGGAGTCCATTGAGAACAGGGTCAGGGATACATCCATTCCTGTCATCGCGGTTCTTGGCAGAACCCAGTTGTCGGTCCAGGAATTCCTGATGCTTCAGGAAGGGGATGTGCTTCCGCTCAATAGCAACATAGACGGCAAACTGGAAGTCTATACCGGGGATATCCTGAAGTTCTATGGCAAACCCGGTGTACGTAACAAGAAGACGGCCATAAAGATCACGGATATTGTCAGAACGGAGGAAGATTAAATGGGTGACATGTTGTCTCAGGAAGAAATTGATGCCCTTCTGCACGGCGTAAGTTCCGAGGATGAAAGCATGACGGAAGATGTGGCAAATTTGGCCGAACCGGAGACTGAGGCCCTGACGCCTGAAGAAGTAGACGCTTTGGGTGAAATAGGGAATATCAGCATGGGCACCTCGGCAACAACCCTGTATGCCCTGCTTGGCCAGAAGGTCACCATTACAACGCCCCGCGTTGAGGTAACGACCTGGGATAAGATTGCCAAACTTTTCGTCAAGCCATTTGTGGCGGTCAAGGTGCAGTATACCGAAGGACTGAAAGGCCTGAACCTCCTGATCGTGAAAGAGGAAGATGTCAAGATCATCACCGATCTCATGATGGGAGGCGACGGGTTCGGCAATATCAACGGCGAGCTCAACGAATTGCACCTGAGCGCAATTTCGGAAGCGATGAACCAAATGGTGGGTTCGGCATCCACATCCCTTTCGTCCATGTTTGACAAGAGGGTTGATATATCTCCTCCTGAATCCACTCTGGTCGACAGCGCCGGCAATATCGACAGGATCAAGATCGGAGCCGAATCGTCCATTGTCATGATCATGTTCAAACTCCAGGTTGGCGAGCTGATAGACAGTGAGATCATGCAATTGCTTCCAATTCCATTTGCGAAGGAAATGGTGAAGAATCTCATGAACAAGAACAAACTGTCCCACTCCGTCAATGATAACGGTATGGCACAGCAGCCGCCTGTTCAGAACCAGGCCCCGCAGATGCAGCAAGCACCGCTGCAGCAGCCGCAGGCGCCCCAGATGCCGCCCCAGTACGCTTATCAGCCTGAACCGCAGGCACCGGGATTCGGCATGCAGATGCCCAGGCGGCCGCAGCCGTCGCCGCAGCCCATCAATGTTCAGCCGGCACAGTTCCAGAGCTTTGAAGAAGATGCGTTTGCCTTTGACGGCAATAACATCGGCCTCCTGATGGATGTGCCTCTGCAGATTTCTGTGGAGTTGGGCCGCACAACCAAGAAGATCAGGGAAATCCTCGAATTCGGCCAGGGCTCCATCATTGAACTGGACAAGCTGGCCGGAGATCCTGTGGATATCCTTGTAAACGGCAAGGTTATCGCCAAGGGAGAAGTGGTCGTGATCGACGAAAGCTTCGGTGTGCGCATAACCGATATCCTCCATCCTTCAAAAAGGCTTTAAAATTGGCGATTTTTCGGGTATAATCGATATAAATTGAAAATGCATGTCATATCGTGTATAGTTTTATATGTACAGCAGTATGTGAAGGAGAGGATATGACCTATGGCTAGTATTCTGATCGTTGACGACGCTGCTTTCATGCGCATGATGATCAAGGACATCCTTACAAAAAACGGTTATACCGTGATCGGAGAAGCCGAGAATGGTCTCAAGGCCGTGGAGAAATACAAGGAACTGAATCCCGATTTGGTTATAATGGATATTACCATGCCTGAAATGGATGGTATTCAGGCTGTCAAGCAAATCAAATCGCTTAATTCTGCTGCAAAGATTATTATGTGTTCCGCTATGGGTCAGCAAGCCATGGTCATTGAATCCATACAGGCCGGAGCGCGTGACTTCATTGTTAAGCCTTTCCAGGCCGAGCGCGTCATTGAAGCGGTCAAGAAGGTTGTCGGATAAAGATCCGGAAGGAATTGTGTGCTGATGGAGTTTGGTGACATCTTTCTAGTGCTGGGCATGTTGATTATCTTCTCGGCAGTTTTGTTCATTGCCTGGCTTACTGCCAGACTGCTGGGAAGAAAAGTGGCCGGAGCATCGAAGAACAAGCTCATGAGCATTGTGGAGACTTTGCCGTTGGGCTTGGATCGTTGTCTCTATCTGATAAAAGCAGGTGAGCATTTCTTTCTTTTCTATGCGACCCGAAAGGATTTGAAACTGGTTTCCGAGATTAAACTTGACGAGGATGCGCTGGCTGCCCGCAATGAGGCTGAAGAAAGCAACACGGGGTTTGATTTTAAGCGGATCTTTGACTTTTATTCCGGTTTTGGGAAAAAAGGCAAGCAAACCGACAAGGAAGATGCCGATTCAATCTGGCAACTGGACAACCATGAGCACCAGCCCGGCGGCCTTTCCGAAAATGTCCAGAAACTTCGAAGGCTCAACCGGAACGAAGAGCATTACAATGGTTGAATTCAGGCGGTGAAAGCCATGCAAAAGAAAAAGCTGTGGATTATCTTGATTCTTGCCATTCTGTTCCTGAACCTTTTCAGCTCGGAAACCTATGCCGCTCCGGGCATTTCTATATCTGACAATGGTATTACCATCCAGTCAACCGATGATCCCCAGGAGATTTCCAACAGCATCAAGCTGCTTTTGCTTTTGACGGTATTGACGCTGCTGCCGTCCATTCTCATCATGATGACTTCCTTTACAAGGATTGTCATCGTGTTTTCTTTTCTGAGAAACTCCATGGGAACGCAGCAGATTCCCCCGAACCAGGTGATTATCGGCCTGGCGCTTTTTCTGACCTTTTTCATTATGACCCCGGTTTTTGCAGATATCAACCAGAATGCTCTTGAGCCTTTTTCCAGGAACGAGATAACGCTGGAGGAGGCCATTGACAGAACTTCCTATGCCGTAAAGGACTTTATGCTGGATTTCACCAGGGAGAAGGACCTGGCCCTCTTTGCCGGGATTGCAAGGATAGAGCCGGCGGGAAACCTGATGGATCTGCCACTGACAGTCGTCGTGCCGGCGTTCATGATCAGCGAGCTGAACACCGCTTTCCGCATAGGCTTCATGCTGTACATACCCTTTCTGGTCATCGATATGGTGGTGGCCAGCACCCTGATGGCCATGGGTATGATGATGCTTCCACCGTCCATGATTTCCATGCCGTTTAAAATACTCCTGTTCCTGCTGGTGGACGGATGGAACCTCCTGACAGAGACCATTATCAAATCCTTCGCGCGCTAAAGCGGATGATTTGTGATATAAGACCGTGTGAAATGCCCGGAAAGGAGCGCATATGGAGCAATTCTTACTGGATATGTCGCGGGATGCCATGATGACCATCCTGAAGATATCGGTGCCCGTACTGCTTATCGGGTTGATTGTCGGGCTTGCGGTGAGCATTTTTCAGGCCACCACGCAAATCCAGGAGCAATCCCTTCACTTTGTTCCCAAGATCATTGCCATGCTTGTGGCCCTGCTGGTATTGGGAGCCTGGATACTGACCCAGATGAAGGAATTTGCCCTGCGTATGTTTGACGGCATGCTGAAGTTCATCGGCATGTAGCTATTGGATGTGATTGGGAATGACCATACCCCTGGATGGGATTTTCAACCTGTGGAATGTCTTTCTTCTCGTGCTTGTCCGCGTTTCGGGCATGTTTTTCTTATCGCCCATTTTTGGCAGAAGGAATATCCCGAATTATTTCAAGGCGGGGTTCTGCCTTATCATGACCATCGTTATCGCCAACTCGGTCAGGATTCCTGATCTGACGCCCTATACGTCCCTGGCGTCCTATGTGTTTTTAATCGGAAAAGAGTTCCTGGTGGGCGTAACCATGGGTTTTATTTCATACATGTTTTTCGCTGCCATCTATGTGGCCGGGCACATGATCGACACCCAGATAGGCTTTGGCATGGTCAATGTTTTCGACCCGCTGACCAATGTCCAGATTCCCATCACGGCCGATTTTTATGCCATATTGGCCACGCTCTTCATGCTTGTCACCGACTCTCACCATTTGCTCATCAAGGCGGTCGCCGACAGCTATGATGTTTTGCCCCCGGGAGGCGCCCAGTTCAGCGGGGGCGTGGTTCGCCAGCTGGTGGAAATGTTCTACCAGACGCTGATCATAGGCTTTAAAATTGCGGCGCCCATCACAGCCGCCATTCTGATTGCCGATGTGGCCCTTGGCATCATCGCAAAGGCCATGCCACAGATGAACGTCTTCATGCTGGGAATGCCGCTGAAGATCATCATCGGTTTTATCGTTATCCTGATCACTCTGGCGGCGTTTAAGGGCATGGTGAATGTCATCCTGGAAGGCACTTACCGGAACATTTACGATTTCCTGCGGAACGCAGGCGGCACCTGAAAGGGAGGGAAAGCCTTGGACCTGAGACCTTTTCCGGTCTGCAAGCGAACTGAACACAGGGGGCTTACCGCAATCAACCTTCAGCTTTTTGCTGATAGCAGCGGAAAGACCGAGAAGGCGACTCCTAAAAAAAGACAGGACCTGCGCAAAAAGGGCCAGGTTATGCAAAGCCGGGAGGTTACCGCCAACTTCATCCTCCTCATCGTCTTCCTTTCATTCAGGGTGCTTGGAAATTATCTCTACAGGGAAATGAAAATCGTATTCAATTTTTTCATGTCCGAGTCGGCGGCCTATAACCTGTCCGATCCCAATGAGATCATGCGGGTTTTGACCTTTGCCGCCATAGAGATTGCCAAGATGGCCGCGCCGTTCTTCATCATTGCCGTTGTGGTGGGTATACTGGGTTCCTATGTCCAGATAGGCTTTTTGTTTACCCTGGAACCCATCAAGCCCAAGTTCTCCAATATCAGTCCGCTCAAGGGCCTGAAAAGGCTTTTTTCTGCCCGTTCGCTGTTTGAGCTTGTGAAATCCATCGCCAAGGTGATCATCATCGCATGGGTGGCATGGTCATCCATAAAGGCTGAATTCCTGAACTTCACCAAGCTGATGGCCCTGGAAATGGGGCCGATCGTCATGTATATCCTGGATTCCGCTGTGGGTATCGGGATAAAGATATGCCTGGCGCTGATGGCGATATCGGCGGTGGATTATTTCTTCCAGTGGCGCAGATACGAAAAGGATATCCGAATGACCAAACAGGAAGTCAAGGAAGAGTACAAACAGCTTGAAGGAAATCCCGAGGTCCGCTCCAAGATCAAGCAGAAACAGCGCGAGATTTCCATGAGGCGGATGCTGAAGGATGTTCCAAAGGCAGACGTGGTGATCACCAACCCGACCCATTTTGCCGTGGCCATCAAGTATGAACCCCAGAAGAAGCCCGCACCTTATGTAATCGCCAAGGGGGCTGATTTCATGGCGCAGCGGATCAAGGAGATCGCCCGGGAGAGCAAGGTGGAAATTGTTGAAAACAAGCCGCTTGCCCAGGCGCTTTACCACACGGTGGATATCGGGGAAGTCATACCGCCCGAGCTGTACAAGGCGGTTGCCGAGGTCCTGGCCTTTGTTTACAACCTGCAGGGGAAAAATCCGCAGACGGCCCATTGACCGCGGGGGCAAAGTATTGTATTGGACCCCCAATTCAGATAAAATACAAATATAAGATATAAGAATACCTGTTTCGACAGAAAGGATTTTCGCAGCTTCGACATGGGGCAGAACTACAAAAGATTCGGAGATACTGGAGGGAAAGCAGGATGAAGAATAAAAGTATGCTTGTTGCGGTATTTGTAGTCTTCATAGTGCTTTTTATCATTGTTCCCATTCCCCCGGTTCTTCTGGACGTCCTGCTCGTCGTCAACATCACCCTTTCCCTGTTGATTCTGATCAACGCCATCTATGCCCCGGATGCACTGTCCATGTCTGCTTTCCCGACCATGCTGCTGTTCACGACACTGTATCGCCTGTCCCTCAACATCATCTCCACGCGCCTGATTGTGGGTAAGGGTGAGGCCGGCGAGGTTATCCGCAGCTTTGGCCGCTTTGTGGGTGGAAATGACCTGATTGTGGGATTCATCATATTCCTGATCATCATGATCGTCCAGTTCCTGGTCATCACAAAGGGTGCGGAAAGAGTCTCCGAAGTAGCTGCAAGATTTACCCTGGATGCCATGCCGGGTAAGCAGATGGCCATCGACGCTGATCTGAACTCGGGCCTTATCAATGAACAGGAGGCCAAGGAAAGAAGAAAACGGGTACAGCGTGAGGCCGACTTCTACGGCGCCATGGATGGTGCCACCAAGTTTGTCAAGAACGACGCTATCTTCGGCATTATTGCAACGGCCATCAACATCCTGGGCGGTATCATCATGGGTATGGTCAGACAGGGGAAAAGCTTCGAGGAAGTCCTTGAGACCTATACCATCCTCACCATCGGTGATGGCCTTGTCAATCAGATTCCATCCCTGCTGATTTCTATCGCCACGGGTATTATCGTTACCAGGGCAGCCGCCGACAGCAACCTTGGCGAAGATCTGATCAGGCAGATCTTCAACAGTTCCAGGGTGATGTACATAGCAGCAGCTGCCTGCGTTGTTCTTATGCCCATCCTCTGGCAGTGGTCCCTGTTGCTTGTGGCAGGCCTTTTGGTTTACCTGGGCGTGCAGCTGGAAAAGCGCAAGAGGGTGGAGTCCAAGCAGGAAGAGCAGAAGATAGAGGAGCAGGAGGTAGAAGAGATCCGAAAACCCGAGAATGTGGTCTCCCTGCTCCAGGTTGACCCCATAGAGCTGGAGTTCGGTTATGCCATCATCCCCCTGGCGGACAAGAATCAGGGCGGCGACCTTCTGGACCGCGTGGTCATGATCAGGCGCCAGTTGGCCCTGGAGCTGGGCGTTATCGTCCCCATCATCCACCTGCGTGATAATATCCAGTTGAGCCCCAACCAGTACGTTATCAAGATTAAAGGGGTTGAAGTGGCTTCGGGTGAACTCATGCTGGATCACCTGATGGCCATGAATCCGGGCACCGCCGAGGAGGAAATCGAGGGCATACCCACCCATGAACCGGCTTTCGGCCTTGCGGCCGTATGGATTCATGAGAGCCAGCGAGACCGTGCGGAAATGCTGGGCTATACGGTGGTGGATCCGCCGTCCATTGTGGCAACGCATATGACCGAAGTCATCAAGCGCCATATCCATGAGCTCCTGAGCCGCCAGGATGTCCAGACTCTGGTGGACAATGTCAAGGCCACATATCCTGCGGTGGTGGACGAACTGATACCCAAGGTCATGTCTCTTGGAGAGATCCAGAAGGTACTCAGCAATCTGCTGCGGGAAGGCGTCTCCATACGCGATATGGTTACCATCCTGGAAACCCTGGCCGATTATGCACCCATCACAAGGGATACCGACATGCTCACCGAGTATGTGCGGCAGGCCCTCGGGCGTGCCATATCCCGAACCTATATCCAGCAGAACAATGCTGAGGTCATCACACTTGATCCCAAACTGGAACAGCTTATCATGGATTCTGTTCAGAAAACGGAGGCAGGTTCCTATATTGCCATGGATCCTGCCCTGAGCAATAGAATTGTCAACCAGGCGGCAGCAATGACCGAGAAACTCGTGCAGGCCGGAAAGCTTCCCATTATACTGGCATCGCCGGTGGTGCGTTTCTATTTCAAACGACTGACCGAGCACAGCCTGCCCGGATTGGTGGTATTATCCTACAATGAACTGGATCCGACTCTGGAAATCAGCTCAGTGGGCATGGTAAGCGTATAAACAGGCAGTTATGACAGGTACCGGAGGAAGATATGAAGATTCGCAGATATACCTGTAAAAACATGCAGGAAGCTTTGCTGAAGGTCAAAATGGACCTGGGAAATGAAGCGGTGATCATGAACAGCCGCAAGGTAAGAAGAAAGGGGCTTATTGGACTGTTTACGAAGCCCCTGATCGAAGTCGTGGCGGCTATCGATGATGATTATGCCAAGCCCAGAGCGCCGGCATGGAATGCATCGGCAACGGGTGTCAATGGCAGCCGCTATTATGAGAACACTTATCAGCCTGAGCGTGCGGCCGGCGCATTCTCCCAGGCTCCTGCCTATGGGAGGGAACAGGCGCCTTATCAGCCGCAGGATAATTATCAGGCAGTGCCAAAACCCCAGGCTATGGTACAGCCCCAGCCGCAACCCCAGTATCCGTATCCTTCACAGCAGGAACCGCAGAAGCATTATACCCAGACCAATCCTTACCAAACCCATCACCAGACGCAGTCCCATATGCCGTCCCAGATGCAGCACCAGCCACAGCCTCAATCTCAGTCTCAGTCTCAGCCTCACGCACAAACCCAACCACAGCTCCAGGCTCAGGTTCAGGCCCAGCTTCACTCTCAGGCTCAGCCGCAGGCTCATCCTCAACCCCAGGCACAGTTCCAGCCGTTCCAGCCTGTTAACGTAACACCTGCCGGGGCCGGGCTTTCCGGTATCCATCCGGCCGAGAATACGAGGCTTTCTGAACTGGAGACCAAGGTAAAGAGCATGGAAACTCTGCTGGAGCAGATTTACCATACTGTTCGGGAAAAGAGCCAGCCAGTCCGTGCGGGATTTGGCGGCGAAACAACGGTAACGTCAGCATCTTCTGCCCATGACAGCCTTGCCGCTGTCAGAAAAACCCTTACCGAAATGGAACTGGACAGCAAACTGATCGACAAGATCATGGACAAGCTCAGGGAGCGCGGCGGTCATGCCGATAATCCCGAGATGGCGCTGGCCCATGCGGCAAACATCATGAAGTTCCTTCTGGGCGAGCCCGAAACCATCCAGCTGCGATCCGACGGTCGCCCCCAGGTTGTCATCTTCGTGGGTCCCACAGGGGTCGGCAAGACCACAACCCTTGCCAAGATCGCAGCCGATTTCACGCTGAACAAGCAGAAAAAGGTTGGGCTCATCACGGCCGATACCTATCGTATCGCTGCAGTGGAGCAGCTCAAGACCTATTCGGAGATCCTGAACATTCCCTTTTTGGTCGTCTATTCCCCCAGCGAGGTCAAAGAGGCGATCAAAATGTTTGCGGACAAGGATCTGATCCTGATTGACACGGCCGGCAGAAGCCACCGGAACAAGAGTCATTTTGACGAACTGAAAGCGCTGGTCAATTCTGCGGAAGCGGATGAAGCCTATCTGGTGGTCAGCGCCAACACCAGCAAGCATGCCATGAACGAGATTCTTAAATACTACTCTTTCATCAAGGATTATAAACTGCTGTTTACAAAACTGGATGAAGCTCCGGCTCCAGGGGTGATTGTCAATGCCCGTTACCTGACCGGCAGGCCTCTGTCCTATACCACTGCAGGTCAGAGTGTTCCTGATGATTTGAATGTGGCGAATCCCCGGGCTATTGTCGCCAACCTTCTGGGCTCCGGAAAAATCCAATGAGGGAGCCAAACCTCGTAGGTGGAGGTAGTCATGAGCGATCAGGCGGAAAAGCTGCGGAAATTGGTAGTTGACTTAAACGGCGGGCCATATGCAACAGGGAGCCTGAAACCGGAGAAAAGAGCCCGTGTGATAACAGTGACCAGCGGTAAGGGAGGCGTGGGAAAGACCAACATCACGGTCAATCTTGCCATTGCCCTGAGCAGGCTGGGATTGAGGGTGGTCATTCTGGACGTGGATTTCGGCCTGGCCAATATTGATCTGCTGTTCGGAATCACGCCCAAGTATACCCTGCTGGATCTCATTCGCGAAGAAAAGAGCATCTTTGAAGTTCTTACCGACGGACCCAACAACATCAAATTCCTTTCCGGCGGTTCAGGCGTCGAGGAACTGATTAGCCTGGACAGGAGGAAACTTCGCAAGTTCGTGAGCAATATCTCCCTTCTGGACAAGCTTTACGATGTTATTCTCATCGATACGGGGGCCGGGTTGTCGCAGAATGTCATGAGTTTTATCATGGCCGCCGATGAGATCATCCTGGTAACTACCCCGGAGCCCACTTCCATCACCGATGCCTATGCCCTTGTCAAAATGGTATCCAGACGGGACCGGAGGAAGGTTATCCGGGTTTTGGTGAATAAGGCCGAAACCGTTCGCGAAGCGGAGGAAGTTGCGAAAAAGCTGACCGTCGTTTCTGAGAAATTTTTGTCATTAAAGCTCAATAAACTTGGGTATATATTATATGATGAAATCATCATCAAATCAGTGAAGCAGCAGAAACCTTTCTGTCTCAGCTACCCGAGGAGCCAGGCCGCAAGGAATGTGTTTGCGCTGGCAGAGGCGCTGATGTATGACAGCAAGGGCGCGGAAGTGGAGCTGGGAGCCAAGGGCTTCATCCAAAGGGTTTTATCGTTCTTCGGCGCATAGCGCTGCAGGAAAGGCGGGAAATAAAAGCGGAAGGACGCATTGTCGAAAAACGGCTGATAAGGCCGAAAACAGCAGAATTTAGTTTGAAGCATCAGGATATTATGCTAAACTAAAGGTAACGAGGTAGGACGATGTTGAAAACAAAGCTAACTCTGGGCACCAAGCTGGAACTGGAGTTATACGATGCAAATGGCAACAAGATGGTACCCACTCTCATCAGCCAATTTGAGGCCGTTCTGCCTGATGACAGCATGGAGATACTGTCACCCCTTCTGGAAGGAAGGATCTTCCCGGTGCGCAGAGGCACGCGCATGGTAGTGATTTACCAAAAGGATGGCGAAGTGTACAAATTTGCATCGGAGGCGATTGAGCGAAAGCTGGAAGGGAATATACATTATCTGAGAATACGGCCGCTGACAGAGGAAGAAAAAATACAGAGGCGTTACTTCTTCCGCTTCAGCTGCGTAAGAGATGTAGAATACAGGCTGTTTGCCGACGGGGATACTCAGGAAGAGGAACGCGGCGTCTTCAGGAAAGGCGTAACGAAGGACATCAGCGGCGGCGGAATTTGCTTCTGGGCAGATGTAAAACCTGAGATCGGCTGGCAAGTGGAGGGGATTCTCCGCCTGAACCGTGATATACCGTTTATTGGCCGGGTTGTCCGCGTGATCGATATTCGTGAAGGAGGCCGATATAACTATGAGATCGGCGTTGAGTACACGGATATCACCAATATGAACAGGGAACGCGTTATCAGCTTCATTTATGAGGAGCAGCGTAAATTACTGAAAAAGGGCTGGACCAAATGACAGATGACAGAATCAGGGTGCTGATAGTGGATGATTCTGCATTCATGAGACGTGTCATTCACAACATGATTGAAACGAACCCGGAAATGGATGTGGTTGGCTCGGCGAGAGATGGGCTTGATGCCTTGAAAAAAGCCAGGGAACTCAATCCTGACGTGATAACGCTGGATATTGAGATGCCGGTCATGGACGGCCTTACGGCCCTGGAAAATCTCCAGAAGCAGGATGACTATGCCGTTATCGTAGTCAGCAGCCATACCAGGGAAGGGGCATCCGCCACTATCAGGGCGCTTGAGCTTGGTGCATTTGATTTTGTAACAAAGCCTGACAATATATTCAGCATGCCGTCGGAAGAGATCCGTGCCGAACTGGCGGAAAAGATACGGATGGCCTACCAGAGCAGGAAAAAGGGAAGGAAGGAAGCCAAAACCCTGGGGAAAGTGGTTTCGGGAATCGGGGAGCAGGACGGAAAGGCCAATGATCTGAAATACCTGATTGCCATAGGGATCTCAACCGGCGGGCCCAGGGCATTGAGCAGTATTATGCCCATGTTCCCGGCAGACATACCTGCTGCCGTCATCGTGGTGCAGCACATGCCCGAGGGATTTACCAAATCCCTTGCCAACAGGCTTAATGAGATCAGCAGCCTGACGGTTAAGGAAGCCGCTGATAATGAACTGCTTAAGGCAGGCAATGTATATATCGCTCCCGGAAGCCATCATCTCACGCTGAAATCGGAGGGAGGAAAGACAAGGATCGTGCTCTCCGACCAGCCTCCCCTGGGAGGTTTCAGGCCGAGCGTGGATGTGATGATGCGTTCGGTTGCGGATTCGGACATAGAAAATGTTATTGCGGTCATTATGACCGGCATGGGCAGCGACGGAACCAAAGGCCTGATTGAACTGAGAAAAAAGAAGAAACCGTATGTCATTGCCCAGGATGAGAGTACAAGCATTGTTTTTGGCATGCCTAAGGTCGCTATTGAGTCGGGGGTTGTAGATGATATAGCGCCGTTGATGGAGATACCCAACAGAATTTTGAAATACATGGGGGTGCGCCAGTAATGGACATGAATCAGTATCTTGACATATTCGTTGAAGAGTCGCGGGAGCATCTGCAAAGCCTGAACTCCTCCCTGTTGGAACTTGAAAAGGATCCGGCGGACAAAGGGGTTCTCAATGAGATATTCCGCGTAGCCCACACCCTGAAGGGCATGTCGGGAACCATGGGATTTACCCGCATGCAAAGGCTCACCCATCACATGGAAGATGTTCTGGATGCGTTGCGGAATGACCGGATATCCGCAAACTCCGATATGGTTGATATCCTCTTTAAATGCCTGGACGCTCTTGAGAACTATGTCAATACAATCGTCTCAACAGGCGACGAGGGCAATGAGGAGAATAAAGGGATTGTTGATGCCCTTGCGGACATTCTGAAGAAGGGCGGCCTCCCGACGAAATCGGCCAAGAGTTCAGGCAGGAAAGCCAAAAGCAAACCTTCCGACGAGAAGGAGAGCAAAGAGGTGGAAGTCGCACAGGCTGAAGCGGAGGCTGCGGCAGGCTCCGAGATAGGCCTGGTTGAGCTGAATCAATATGATATCAACGTCATCAGGAAGGCTCTGGAAGCCGGAATGAACGTGTTCCAGATCCACGTGGAGTTCGACAAGGGATGCTTGCTGAAGTCGGCAAGGGCTTTCATTGTATTCCAGATTCTTGAGAAGAATTCCGAAATTATCAAATCGGTTCCCAAGGTAGAGGACATAGAAGACGAAAAGTTTGATTTTGAGTTTACGGTAGTGGTTGTCACATCCAATGACCAGGAGCTCTTCGAGCGCGAGATCAATTCCGTGGCAGAGATAGCCGGTGTCCATATTCTGCCCGTTACCGCCGAGATGATTGGGGTGAGTGCGGAGGAAATCCAGGAAACCGCAGAGAAGACCGGCGGCGCGTCCAGGCCTGAAGCGGAAGGCGTTGCTGCCCAGACCGCGCAAGAAACCATCAAAAAGGCGCAAAAAGCCGGAAAGACCGTCAGGGTGGATATCGACAGGCTGGATGTGCTGATGAACCTGGTCAGCGAGCTGATCATCATCAAGAATGGTCTGGATAATCAGATCAATGCCAAGGACAGCAACGCCTGGAGCGAGTCCATCGAGTATCTGGAGAGAGTGACCACCAACCTTCATGATGCGGTGATGAAGGTCAGAATGGTACCCGTTGAAGCAGTTTTCAACCGATTCCCCAGGATGATTCGGGATATCGCCAGGGAGCTGGACAAGGATATCGAACTGAAGATGTCCGGTGAGGAAACCGAGCTTGACAGGACCGTCATTGATGAAATCGGCGATCCGCTCATACATATCCTCAGGAATTCTGCCGATCACGGCATAGAAACGCGTGAAGAAAGAAAAAGGCTCAACAAACCTCCGGTCGGGAGCATTTATCTCCGGGCCTATCAGGATGGCAACAACGTTGTCATCGAAGTGGAGGATGACGGCAGGGGTATTGATGTTGGCAAGGTCAGGAAGAAGATCCTCGAGAAAGGCCTGGAAACCCCTGATATTGTCGAGACCCTCTCCGAAAAAGAGGTTATCGATTACCTGTTCAAACCTAACTTCAGCACAGCGGACAAGATCACCGATCTTTCCGGCAGGGGTGTCGGACTGGATGTGGTAAAAACCAAGATTGAAGCCCTGGGCGGAACGGTTGAGGTCGAAACGCGCATGGGCTACGGCAGCAAATTCATCATCAGGCTGCCTCTGACGCTGGCCATCATCCAGGCCCTCCTGGTGAAGATAGGTTCAGAAAAATATGCTCTGCCCCTCAGCTCCATCAGGGAGATTGACAATATCAAATTCAGCGACGTAAAGATGGTGCGCAACCGCGAAGTGATCATGCTGAGGGACATGGTTATCCCGCTGGTCAGGCTGAATGAGGTGCTTGAGGTCAAGGACGCCATTCCTGACGAGAAGAAGAAGTATCTGACGGTTGTTATCGTCAAGAAGGGGGACAAGCTTTCAGCCTTCAGTGTGGACAGCCTTATTGGTCAGCAGGAAATCGTCATCAAGTCGCTTGGGAAGATCATGCAGGGCATTAAGTGCATCGCCGGGGCAACCATTCTTGGAGACGGCAATGTGGCCCTCATTGTGGACAGCAATTCCATTGCCGTATGAGTGGTCTGGTTCGGTTGGAACAGACAGACCGCGTGCCATATTCCATGTGATTAAGGGGGCTTGATTCTGTGGCAAAGGCTTTAGGCAAAGAACGCAGGCAGTATGTGGTATTCCAGATAGACCAGCAGGAATTCGGTGTGGACATCCACAAGGTCTCGATTATTGAAAAATACATGAATATTACAAGGGTTCCCACCACGCCGGCCTATATCAAGGGAGTGGTCAACCTCAGAGGCGAGATCATCCCGGTGATGGATCTGCGGATCAAGTTCGGGCTGCCATCCAAGGAGCCGGATGATGATACCCGGATCATCATGCTGAAGTTCAACGATATCGCGCTGGGCGTCATCGTCGATTCGGTGGCTGAGGTTGTGGACTTTACCGAAGAGGAACTGGAAAGCGTTACCAGCATCACCAATGACCGCACCCTGGACTATGTGGTGGGGATTGGCAGGATCGGACAACGTCTGATTACCGTGCTCAATATTGAAAAGCTTATCACCGAATTAACCGAGAGGGAGTAAGGAGTATTAGTGAATGGCGGATGCTATCAGTGAACTCAATAGCTTTCACCTCGACGTATTGAGGGAGATAGGAAACATTGGAGCCGGTAATGCGGCTACTGCTCTGGCCAAGCTGCTTGACAAGAAGATCGACATGAGGGTGCCGCAGATACGGATTATGAAGTTCAGTGAAGTCAGCGATGTGCTGGGTGGCGCTGAGACCCCCGTCGTGGGAATACTCCTGCAGATCCACGGGGATATCAGCGGCAGCATGATGTTTATTCTGGACTATCCTTCCTCCCGGTTGCTTGTCAATATCCTGATGGGCAAGCCGGTGGAGTCCGACTTGGACTATGATGAACTGACCTGTTCGGCATTGAAAGAGATTGGGAATATTCTTGCAGGATCCTATTTGTCGGCCTTATCCAATATGACCAACCTGAAACTGATGCCCGATGTTCCGGCACTGGCCATCGATATGGCAGGAGCGATACTGAGCGTCCCTGCCATTGAATTTGGGAAAAACTCGGACACCGTACTGTATATTGAGAATGTATTCACAGATGGCCGGGACAGTGTCATTGGAGACCTGTTCCTGATTCCGGACGATTTATCTTACGGAAAGCTATTAGAGGCGTTAGGAGTCGGTTGATGGCAGAATTAATCAAGGTGGGCATGGCCGAACTGAAAGTGGCGCGACATCCTGCAATATTGACAACGCTTGGATTGGGTTCCTGCATTGGTATTGCTTTATATGACAGCAGAACAAAAAATATCGGACTGGTCCATATCATGCTGCCCAGTTCATCCATCGCTACGGCCGGAATGAACCGTGCCAAGTTTGCGGATACCGGGATCCAGGATTTGGTGCAGGAGATGGTCAGGATCGGATCCGATATCCGGAATATCGTGGCCAAGATAGCTGGTGGTGCCCAGATGTTTGCCTTTGCCACCCAGAATGAGACCATGAAGATTGGGCAAAGGAACGCGGAGGCATCCAGAGCCGTCCTCGCCAGTCTGAACATACCGCTGGTCGCCGAGGACACGGGGGGGAATTATGGAAGAACCATCGAGCTTTCATCCGAGGATGGAACGCTGAAGGTGAAGACCATTGGTTTTGGAATCAAATATTTGTAGGTGAATCCGGGTATGGAATATGTGCGGAAGATACCGTTGCTCCTGGGAACCGGCGCCGGCTTGCTCATCGGTCTGATCGGCCTGACAACAGGAGTTCCCAATAAGGATAATGTGCTGAATATGTGCGTGGGAATGGTCATCTTTTACCTGGTGGGCATCCTGGTACGGTCCACAGTAAAGGATACCATTGACAAAGTAAAAGCGGTCATGAGGAAAAAGGAAGAGGAAAAGAAGCTTGCAGAGGAATTGGAGAGAATGAAGGAACAGATTAAAAAGGAGGATTCTCCCGGTTCCCGGATAGACCTGGCTATCGGGGACGACAGTATACTGGAGGACGACGACTTTGAGGCGCTGCCCATCGCAGAGTTCATCAAGCGGGAGTTGCAATAGGGATAGAATCACCCTGGAAAACAAAAGATAGGTTAACGGACATAGTCCGTGCCGAAGATGGAGGTAATCAATGTCCACATCTGGTTCCCAAAGACAACAGGAACTCTGGAGAAAATATAAGGAAACGAGAGACCCGGCCCTGAAGGAACAGCTCATTCTCGAATATGCAGACTTGATCAAATATGTGGCCGGTCGCCTGAGCATCTACTTCGGATCCAATGTGGATTACGAAGATTTGGTGGGGTATGGCGTTTTTGGTCTAATCGATGCGATAGAAAAGTTCGATATAGATAAAAAAGTGAAGTTTGAGACCTATGCGTCGCTGCGCATACGAGGAGCCATAATTGACAGCATCCGTGATCTGGACTGGGCTCCCAGGTCCCTGCGCAAAAAGGGCAAGGAACTGGAAAAAGCGTATTTTGAGGTTGAAAACCGCCTGGGACATTCGGCGAACGATCAGGAAATCGCAAAATATATGGGCATTACAACCGAAGAACTCAACAAGCTGCTTCAGGAAGTCAACATGTCCCAGATGATCTCGCTTGAGGATTACCTTGACCAGAACCATGAGGCCGGAATTGACGGGCTGACCATGGACTGGGAAGCTACTAGACCGGAACAGAGAATGGAGGTTGTGGAGCTCAGAGAAATACTGGCAGAAGCAATTGAGAAACTGCCTGAAAAAGAGAGAATGGTAGTAACCTTATACTATTATGAGGAGCTAACATTGAAGGAAATTAGCTGCATCATGAAGGTTTCCGAATCCAGAATCTCACAGTTACACACCAAGGCGATTATGCGCATGCGGAGCAGGCTTGAGCGATTGAAAAGCGCAATTCTGGAGTAGAGGAGAATCATGAAATGATGGATGGAGGTATTCACCAGAACAAGAGCTATGAGATAACCTATCGTGAAGATGGTGTCTATCTTACGGTCTATCCTCCTGTTGGCTTACTCAGTAAGATCGATGAGAACGATGTCCTGAACCATGTTGCAAGAAAAGGGATCAAGGGATATCGTGCGAATGTCATTACAGATGCAGTCAAGCGCCGCGACGGTACACCTGTGAAAATTGCCGAAGCCCAGGAAGAAGCCCGCATGGATGCATTTGTTGATGCCTATACTTCCGATGATAAAATGCAGGCCTTTATCCAGGTGTCCCCGCCGGAGGGAGGCGGCAATGCACCTACCTTCGAAATGATTGTCAGGGCACTGCAAGACAAGGGTATTGTCGCATGCATCAATGAGAAAAAAATCAGGGAGTTTGTCAGCAATCCCGTATATAATGTGCCGGTCCTTGTTGCGGAAGGGATTCCTCCCGAGAATGGGAAGAATGGTTCGCTCCGTTATCTGTTTGATATGGAGAAGGATCGGAAGCCCATCATCCTGGAGGACGGCACCGTCAACTATAAAGATCTGAATCTGATAGAGAACATCACCAAGGACCAGAAACTGGTGGAAATCATACCGCCCACGCCCGGAAAAAGCGGCATGACCGTGACAGGAGCCGAAGTGAAGGCTTTGGACGGAAAGCCGGCCGTGGTTCCCAGGGGCCGGGGTGTCTATCTTAATCCCGAAGGTACTGCATTATTCGCAGAAATAGACGGCCAGCTCAAGATAGTGGACGGCAAGATTAACGTCTTTTCCGTCTATGAGGTTCCCGCAGATGTGGACAACTCAACAGGAAATATCCGGTTTATCGGTAATGTTGTGGTGCGCGGCAATGTCCTTTCCGGATTCGAGATTGAAGCCGGCGGCGACATTGAGGTGAACGGCGTCGTGGAAGGCGCCAGGTTGCGTGCTGCCGGGAACATTATCCTCAAACGGGGCATGGTTGGCGGCGGAAAAGGAGAATTGCTGGCCGGAGGGGACATTATCGCCAAGTTTGTTGAAAACTGCAAGATAGAGGTAGGCGGAGACCTGAAGGCCGAGGCCGTCATGCACTGTGATGTCAAATGCGGCAACAGCATTATCCTCGGCGGCAGAAAGGGACTCCTGGTAGGCGGAACGGCCAGGGTGGGCAAGTATGTGGAAGTAAAGTTCCTGGGTAACCAGATGTTTACCCAGACCGTTGTGGAGGTCGGGTTTGACCCGCACCTGAGGGAGCGGCTGAAGTTCCTGAAGGCCGAAATCGTCAAGATGGAGGAAGGGCTCTCAAAGGCTAATCAGGCCATTGCGGTATTAAACAAGATCAAGGCCGCCACGGGAGATCTAACCCCGGAAAAGCGCGAACTCCTGGCAAAGAGCACCAGGTCCAGGTTCTACCACGAGAACAAGCTGATGGAGTATAAAAAAGAAATGGCCGAAATCGAGGAGAGGCTTCAGCAGGGAGCCACCGGCAAGATTAAGGTCTATGGCAGCGTATATCCCGGCGTCAGGGTTGTCATTGGCAATGCGATGTTATATATTAAAGAAGAGGCAAAATACTGCACTTTATACAGTGATGGTGCGGATATACGTTTTGGCGCGCTGTAAGGGCCAAGGAGGGATCGCATGGCCATTGGACCGGTTGACTTTCAGCCCATTATGTCAAGGGTGAATGAGGTTGCCCGCATCCAGAACGGGCAGCAGCAAAAGATCATAGGCAATGAAGTGCAACAGGCTGAGGCAGCTGTCAGGCAGGCGGAACAAAACACCAAGTCGGTTCATGCGCAGGATCAGGCCAATAAGGTAGTCATCACAGACAAGGAAAAAGAACGAAACAGCGGCGGAAAAAAGCAGAACCAGAGCAAGGATAACGAAGAACGCGAGGAAAAGAAGGAGCGCCTGAAGGGCACTTACCGGATCAATAAGAAGCTTGCCGTGCCCGAGGAAAGACATATTGACATCCGCTTGTAATTTGGACATGCTTAGCCGGTTTGGCAGGATGCGTCAGATAAAGCAAACGTTTAATCCACAGACGATAAGAGGGTGAAAGTATGACAGTATTCTTTGGATGCATTACCTTGGCAGGGTGCGGCATTGTATTGTTCGCCATCATCCTTTTGCTGGCTGAGAAGAAGCGCATACACGATTATCGTCAGGATGCGGCAGAAATGGAGAACAGCCTGATTGAAGTCATAAAGGATGCAGAGGTTCTCATCAAGGAGATGAACAAGTTTTCGGATTATGCAGTCTCCAGGCTGGAGGAAAGGAACAGCCTGCTGACAAAGCTTCTCGAGGAAGCGGATCGCCGGATAGAAACCTTGAGAAGCTTAAGCGGAGCAGAGTCTGAAACCCTCTCTGAAAAGTTTGAAGAGACATCCCCGCAAGAGTCAAAGGATGAAGCGTATACCGAATCCAGTCTCCGTTCCCGTTTGTTCAGCAAGAAAAAGGTTATACCGCTGGATGACAAGCGCCATGAGATTGTCAAGCTTTCAAGAAGCGGCATGGACAGCGGTGAAATTGCCAGACTTCTCAATATGGGCAAGGGCGAAATCGAATTGATTGCCAAAATAGGCAAGTAAACATTAAGGAGCTCCCGGAAAAGGAAGAAACATCGTGAAGCTGATTGATGGCAAGAGTGTTCTGTTGGGAATGGGCATCGGCATTATTATTGCGTCCATTCTTGGCTATATTTTTTTCCTCGGATACCAGCCCCAGCTTTCGGACGGAGAAATTATCAGCCGGGCAAGGCAGTTGGGGATGGTGGATCGATTTGATGCTGCCGGTGGCATCATAAGGAATCAGGACGGCAGCGTTACCTTAACCATCAGCGAGGGCGAAAGCGCGTCGCAAATTGCCGAACGCCTCTACAACGCAGGCATCATTGGCAGTTCCATTGAGTTTGAGATCATGGTCAGGAAAGGCAATCTCCAGGATGCCATCAGGCCCGGGCAATACCGAATCGATTACAAGGAAGATACCAGCGCCATCATTCAAAAAATAACCGGTCAGTAGGAGTTCGGATTCGGTCGTTTGCTTTGCTCATTCCAGGGTGATGGAGACAACAGATTCTTGATTTAAAGCTCTGTTTGTGCTAATATGATAAAGCGATATGCCGTGCCGAAGTGGTGGAATTGGCAGACGCGACGGACTCAAAATCCGTTATGTGATGAACATGTGCGGGTTCAAGTCCCGCCTTCGGCACCAGAAAGACAACATGGATCCCCTTATTAAGGGGATTTTTTTATGGCACTCATTCATCAGTTGATGTCGCTTGTTGTTCAACCTGTTTTCCATATATCAACTGTTTTTCAAAACACTCAATTGTCTTGTCCTTCCACTGCTTAAAGGCGTAAAACTTAAATCCTAATGAAGTCCAAAATTTTCTGGCAAACTTGTTTTCCTGCAGTATTCCAATTCTAACTTTGTTACAGCCCCGCTGTTTCAGCTTCTCCTCAAACAAGTGGTATGACATCTTACCAAACCCTTTAGCGTGGTATTCTCCATGAATCATGAGTAAACCTATCCAGGGACAATTGTCATCAGGATTCTTTTCAAGAAAGTCGATAATTCCTATATACTTATTCCCCAAAATGATAAGATAGCTTTCAGTATTCTGGTTAAGAAACTCTTTCGCGTCCTCTATTGTTCTTGAAGGAACACCGTTTTCAAGAATATTGTAATGCGTATTTGAGTTAAGAATTTCCAGTACAATGTCTAATGAGTTTTCTGTAATAGGCTGAAATATCACCATCAAGCATCATCCTTTGATAAAATTGAAATCTTTATTCATGAAGAAAATGTGACTTTCACTTTACTATATTCTTGGTATCGGTATCTGCGATCCTTTTCCTTTCAATGTTAAATCAATGAGCTTTTCTTTCTAACTCCAGGATTTCAGTAAGATTTTGTATGTGTGGCAGCCGGGGAATAATGCTTTTATAGAAAAAGGCCGTGTAAGGATACAATACCACGAATCGGCTTATATGCAAAAGAATCAATTATCACGTTTAGTCAGTTCCTTTTAATGATTTTATTCGTCAGTGGTAGAGGCCACCTATTACAGGTTTGCTTGCTCTATGGATGAGATAGGGGATTATCCCTCAACATCCCTCCTGACGGCAAATAATTACCGTTGTACATATTGAAAAATTTCAATACTTATATCGATCAGCTGATATATCAGCTTGAAAACGGGATTATATTATGCTAATATATGGAAGCATACCTTGAATAGTTTCCCTGATGGAGGAATCTAAGTGAGCCAGAATAGTGCGATCATTACTGTTAACTTGCATAAGAGAGGCATTTCGCGCGATCTGGAAGTTCCGTTGGACATCTCTGCAAATGAATTATGTTCGGCTTTAAACCATATATTCTTTCCGGAGCAACCCAATGACATGAACCAATTCTACCTGAAAGCAGAGCGGCCAATCGCTCTGTTGAGAGGCGATCGCACGCTGCGTGAATATGGCATACGCGATGGAAGCGTGATAAACATCACGAGGTAATATTATGGTTGATCAGCGTTACATATTGACTATCCATAACAATGACATATTTAAGGAAGTCGATGTCTCTAGCGATACGCCGTGCATCCGTATCGGCACATTGCAGGATTGCGATGTGCGGCTGAAACGGGAACTGTTCGAAATTCCCGTATGCATCATGCTGTATCTCGATGGCGATGAATGGCGCGTTTCATGTAATGAGATGATGTATATCAGTTCAAGGACAGTAAAGGATTGTAGCGAAACGGCCATCCGGCATGGCGACATATTGAACGTTCACAATAAAGATACTAAAGCAGTGCTTTTCACGCTGACCTTTGCTTACGATTTTGCCGTTGGGGCCGTGAATTTCGATACGATTTTAGACATTCGCAATATCAACAGCCTGGTAATCGGAAATGCTCCGAACGCGCAGATTCACCTGGGCAGCAGATTCGTGGGGACAGAGTATATCACGCTTACCCGGGGACAGGATGGGAAGCTCATTGTTGATGCCAGCCATGCTCCGAACAGCGCTACCCTTAATGGAATGCGCATCTTTGATCAAACGGTTGTTGAGGAATATGATTTTATCGGTCTGGCCGATTACAGTTTCTACTATAAGAATCAAGTGCTGTATACCGCTATGCGTGATGACCTGCGCATTAGCGGCGTTTCAGCCCAGCCTTTGCGCGACGAGACTCCGGCTTTCAATTATCCGAAACTTAACCGGAGTCCCCGAATGCTGTATGCGTTCAATAATGACCCCATTGAAATATTGAATCCGCCAAAGAAACCGGACAAACCTCGTGACAATCTGGTATTGCAACTGACTCCCGCGTTGGCCATGATTGCGGTTACAGTTCTGACAAGAAGCGGGATCATTGAAGGATTGGGTTCGGGCAACCCGGCGTTAATGATTTTCAGCCTTTCAACTGCGGCAGTAGGTATTCTTACGTCGATCCTCAGCATTGTCTATAGCCGCAAACGATACAAAAAAGAAGTCGCTCAATGGAAGGCTGATTACACCGCATATATAGCGAATAAACGTCGCGAAATCGAGATGGAGCGGCAAGCCGAACTTGCTGCGCTTGTCGATATCTACCCATCGGCTGAACAGTTGAGAGATTTCGTCAAATCATTTTCCGGCAGGCTGTTTGAACGCTCACCGAAGGATGCCGACTTCCTGCATGTCCGCATCGGTCTTGGGGATGTTCCTGCCATGCGCAAGGTGACGTATAGCCAGGAAGAACACATCAAGGTTGAGAACGAGCTGATGCCAATTCCCGAGCAACTCAGCAAAGAATATGCCTTTCTGAAGAATGCTCCTGTATTGCTGCATCTGCGAGAGTCCGGGACAGTCGGCGTGGTAGGTTCTGCCGCTGACCAGTATGAATTTTTTAAAGCCATCCTGCTGGATTTGTGTGTTGAACACAGCTATGAGGAAGTTCAGGTTGTCGTCCTCATTCCGCGTGACGAGCGGTCGAAATATGAATGGATAAAATGGCTGCCCCATATCAAGGAATCAGGCGGCGGATTCAGGGGAATTGTCTGCGATGAAGAGAGCCGCGATAATGTTTTTGAATATCTTTATGCGTTGATGACCGAACGGGAAGCCCAACTGGCCGGCGAAAGCCAGTCAACTCCTGTTCCCTATTATGTCGTATTCGTGCTTGAAGAATATGGGATAAAAACCCACCCGTTGTACAAATATGCCGGGCATTGCTCGCAACTGGGCTTTAGTTTTATCTACTTCAAGGAGTACATGGAAAATCTTCCGAAGGAATGTTCCGAAATCGTTGAGCTGACGCCCAATGGAGGCACGCTCAGGATGACGCAGGACAAGGCTTTCTCCTGCCCGTTTGTGCGGGAGCAGGTCAGGGATGAAAGCATTAAGTTTGTGGCCGAACGCCTGGCGCCTGTTTTCTGTGAGAAGATAGCCTTATCTTCGAGGCTTACATCACATATTACATTGTTTGAACTGCTTAACATCCTGTCCCCCGAAGATCTGAACCTCATGGATCGCTGGAGCAAATCGAATGTGCAAAAGTCACTTGCCGTTCCTCTTGGCGTTGATGTCAAAGGAAGCAAGGTCTTTCTTGATCTCCATGAAAAGGCCCACGGCCCGCACGGACTGGTGGCGGGAACCACCGGCTCGGGCAAGAGCGAGATCATGCAGTCCTATATCCTTTCTGCAGCGGCGCATTTTCACCCTTATGAAGTGGCGTTCTTCATCATCGATTTCAAGGGTGGAGGGATGGCAAACCAGTTTGAGAATCTGCCGCATCTTATCGGCAAGATCACGGATATTGACAGCCATGAAATCAACCGGTCCCTGCTGTCTATCCGGGCTGAACTGGAAAAACGCAAGAGGCTGTTTGCCGAGTATGAGGTGAATCACATAGACCAATACATCGGCAAGTTCCGCGCCGGTATAGCCAAAACAGCGCTTCCACATTTGATCCTCATTGTAGACGAATTTGCCGAGTTAAAGGCGGAACAGCCTGAATTTATGAAAGAACTGATCAGTACGGCGCGGGTCGGCCGAAGCCTTGGGATTCATTTGATTTTGGCTACGCAAAAACCGGCGGGACAGGTGAACGAACAGATATGGAGCAACTCGCGCTTTAAGCTCTGCCTTAAAGTCGCCACCAGAGAGGACAGCAACGAAGTCCTGAGATCGCCGCTTGCCGCCGAGATCCGCGAGCCCGGCCGCGCATACTTGCAGGTGGGAAACAATGAGATATTTACGCTTTTCCAGTCTGCATATAGCGGTGCTTCGGCTATAAGTGACAAACACGGCAACATACGCGAGTTTACAATTTCCGAGGTGTCGTTTACGGGAAAACGCACTGTCGTATATGAGCAAAAAGCCAGGCGTTCGAGCGACGGGACCAAGCTGACGCAGCTTAAGGCAATGGTTGAGTACATAAAACGTTATTGTGAAGAAGCGGGTATTGCAAGGCTTCCGAGCATTTGTCCGCCTCCCCTGCCCGAGATCCTGGATTATGAATGCGGGGATGATAGCTTGTCCGGCAGCACCGTTATCCGTATCGGCATTTATGATGATCCATGCAATCAGGTACAGCCCGAGGTCAGGATCGATCTGTCGGAAGGCAACATCATGATCATCGGCTCGGCACAGACCGGAAAGACCATGCTGCTGCAGACCATCATTCGCGCAGTGGCGGAGCAGTGCTCACCAACGCAAATCAACATCTATATCCTGGATTTTGCCTCCAAGGTATTAAAAATCTATGAAAACCTCAATCACGTAGGAGGCGTTCTTACCGATGCTGACGATGAGAAGCTCAAGAACTTCTTCAAGATGATCAAACAGCAGATCGTTGAGCGTAAAGAGCAGTTCTCCGCCATGGGGATCAGTTCATACGAGGCGTACCTTGAGACGGCGCATGAGACAAAATTGCCGAGGATTGTCATCATGATCGACAATCTGCAGGCCTTCAGGGAAGTTTTCCAGGAATATGAGGATGAGTTGCTGAATATCTGCCGGGAAGGACTGGCTCTGGGCATAACGGTAATCGCTACGGCAAAACAGACTACAGGTCTGAGCTACAAATATATGGCCAATTTTGCTACCCGGCTGGCATTCAATTGCACTGAAAGAAGTGAGTATAACAATATTTTTGACAGATGCAACATTCGCCCCAAAAATCTGCAAGGGCGTGGACTGGTATCCATTGACAAGGTTGTTTATGAATATCAGGCTTATTTGCCCTTTGACGGCATTGTTGAAAAAACGGAATCAGAAACCAGGCGCACCGAGAGCAAACGCATTGAACAGGCAAAAGCGTTTGTTGCGCAAATCAATAGGAAGTTTGGCGCCATACGGGCTCGTGCCGTTCCTTCGATTCCTTCGGTGCTTACCGATGAATATTGGAAGCTTAACAATTTCAAATTTGACGATTATGTTGTTCCGATCGGATTGACATACAACGAAATAGAGCCGGTTACCATAGATCTGGCCCGAATCGGATCGGTCGGGATTTACGGTAGGGAGAAGTTTGGCAAGAGCAACCTGGTGCGAATCATTATGAATTATTTGCAGCGACGTGTCTTTGACCTGCCCTGTGAAGCATATCTTATTGATGGTTACGACAGGCAGCTTTCAGAGTTTGAAACATACGGCTTTGTGCAGCAGATAACCATCGATTGCGCTGATTTTGAAACCATCGTTCAAAGATTCAGCGATGCCGCGAAGGAACGGATGGACATTTTGCGCATGGGAGGCAGCCTTGACCATGTGCCGCTACTGCTGTGCATCGTCCAAAACTCCCAGATATTTGCGGCAAATGTCGTCCCGAAGCCGGTGAGCGATCAGTTCAGAAAGCTGTTGGGCGATGCAAGGCAACTGAAGATCTGCTTTATTTTCTCCAACGTCGAAAACAACGGGGATTACTCACCCCCCGAGATGATGAAAATTGCGCGGGATTTCGGCGTGTATATTTTGCTGGACGATCTCGCAAACATTAAGCTCTTCGGGGCGGGCAAGTTCACGGTTAACGACCTTAAAACTTTCAAAAAGCCCATATTGCTCGGGGACGGCTACCTCTATGATGCGCGCAACGGTATTGAAAAGATAAAAATTACCAAATGCGAAAGGGGCATTTAGCATGCAATTAAAAGATCCACAGGGTATTATGGATCATCTTAATACAAGCAATTTCAACTCTGTCTTGACCGCATTTTCAGGTTATATAAGGGAATTTGAAGACCTGGTCAGCGAGGTCAACAAAATTTGCGAAACCCTGGTCCAAAATTGGAAAGGCGAGGGCCGCAATGCTTTTGAAAAGGATTACAGGCAAGTCCAGATAAATCTGAAGGACATTGCCGGTATCATGTATGATCTCCGGGACGCTTTGATTGATGCTCATGCCGAATATATAAAAACCGACGATGCACTGGCCAAGAATTTTGATTCCTGAAAGTAGGTGATGATATGGCGAGTCTCAGTTCGCTTTACAGCGAGCTTAGCCGATGGAATAGTCGGTTAAGCGACCTGAATGCCAAACTTAACAAGCTGAAGCGGCGCAAAACCGATACCGAGGGAGTAAAGAATGCCCTAAGGACGGTTGTTAACAACAATTCAAATGATATCAACAACAGGCTGCGCACGACCAGGCAGAAGCTTGAAAACGCCATAGAGTACTCGGGTAAAGAGCACCTGCTAGACGCAATTCTGTCAGGCAAGGAAGAACGCACCCTGGGAGTGGATGACAACCTTACATCGGCTGATAATGATCTCCAGCGTGAGCTCAATGACATAGTGAGGCAAATAGCAGAGACCGAATCTGACATATCATACGCGAGAAGCAGAATAAGCAGCATTAAAGCTGAAATTGCCGCCGAAGAGCGGCGACAGCGCGAAGCGGCTGCAAAGGCGGCTGCGAATGCCGCAAAGAACCCATAAACAGAGAAAGGGGCCGTAACAATGATACTTGCATTGCGCTATGGCGATTTATCAGCAACGGTATCGGAAGCCAACAGGCTTGCCAATGAGATAGATCAATACTGCAACGATCTTAGCAATAAAGTTCAGGCAAAAATGTACGCTGTTACAGGCGGGATGTCTTCAGCCCTCAACAACGCGGACTATTATGTCAAGGCCAAAATCAACCAGCTTCGTACCAAGTCCGCTAACGCGCGCATGCTGTCAACCAAAACGCAAGAGTTGCTGGATACGGCCAAGCGGGTGGACAAGGATGTCAAACATACCATAGAAGCAAACCAGAATAACTTTTTCCAGAAGAATCCGGAGCTTTGTCCGCCCAAAACGCGGTTGGTGCTGACCTCTTTCTGGTGTGACATGAAGAATGTCCCGTTGCTGGGAGACTTGCTGAAATTAGGCGAGGATGCGGTAAGCGCCATATCTGATCTCGTAAAAGATATACGGTATTGGTGGGAATGCGGCGGCGGTCAGGAGCTCGTTATGAATTGCCTGGATATGCTGCTAAAGATCGGACTGGCGGTAGCCGCAGTGATAACTGCAGTAACAGCAGTTACAGCCTTATTGGCAGCTACGGTCATCACAGCCGGAGCAGTCATATATGCTGTTGCGGCATGTGTTGCTGCGGCAATTGCTACGGCTAATGCTGTCGCAAATGCGGGTTACTCTGTTAAGGCAATTCAGGAAAGCTATGCAGGAAATCCGGCGATGGCCCAGATATACGGTAAACGTGATACCCTTGCGCAACATTTGCGCGAAACTAACTTTAAAGACAAGTTCTTAAACCGGTTATCCAATTTTGGCGCTGCCGCTATTGAGTTCACCGAAGCGCTGGCCGGTGTCGTTCTCATCATTCATTCCATCGGCAAGACAATCAATTCCATACTGAGCAAAAATGGGGTAAGCTTTGCCTTCAAGGAGCTTGCCCGCGGTAAGGATGGCAAGCTGACCAAAAAGGTGACGCTCAAATCAATCTGGCGTGGTACAAAAGCTTTGATACTTAACGAGAAACTGACAACCAGCACTTCCGCCGGGCTCAGGACCACCTTGCTGACCAATATTTCCCAGTCGGCCAAGTACCAGCTGGCACTGCTTAAATATGCCCTCAAGGATCCCGGACGTTGGTTCAGAACCAAACAGGTAGGCGATTTGGGATTCTTCAGGAATATCGCGGAAAAGATCAGGTATAACCTTACCCTCTTTAAAACAACCAAGCCCCTGAAAAAAGTCGAGACGGTCGTTGAAGTGACAAACAACGTACTGGAAAAAATCCAAAAGACGCTTCAGCCGGACAAGGAGGATAAGAAAAAGGGATTGTTGAGACGATATTCCGAAAAAATCGTACAGGATACCCTGTTCGACAACGACTATGCCAAGCTTATCAATAAGACAGGCATCGGCGGCCTCATTTCAAACCTGGATAAATCAGGCAACATTAAGGATATTTCAGGGTTTGGCAATGGGTTGATAGGAAAAATTAAGGACGTTAAAAAGTCATGGCAAGAAGCATATTCCAGTTTTAAGAGCCTATACCCGTACTTTGAATGCAGTCCGGCCGGAGGTGGCTCCCCGTGAATGACGAGGTTTTTGGCCTTATGATAGTGCCTCTGTCATTGGCCATACCAGGAGTGATTTTCTTCATTATCGGTTGCTGCCTTCATGCGAGATTCAGCTATAAAAAAGGAGGAATAAAAACATACGGCGAGCTGGTTGGATTTCGTGTATTCCATGAATACTACCACCCGGTCGGGAGGAAGTTGAAGTACATATTCGGGCTTCCGGATTATACGGATTATCAATACAATGCTCAGAACAGCAGGCCCATTTTCCGATTCCTGGTAAACGGGGTGCCGGTGAAGTGGCATTCCGATTGGTCTGTGGCGGATTTGGATAAAAACAGTATCGGCAAAGAATTCCCGATACGCTATTTCCCTACGAGGAGTGGTTTCAGGGTTATCCTTGAAGGACCGCAATATGAGAAACAGCGTGCAAGGGGACAAAAAATGGCGTTCTGGATATTTGCCTCGATAGGAATTGGATTGTTTGCTTTGGCTGTATTCGTAACGGTATTGTATTTCGTTGTAACTAGAAAATAACATGGAAGGAAGGGTGCTATGGACAATCTTCAGGTACAGGAATATCTCACACAAGGTGCCGTGCTTGCGGGACAGGGAAAACACGAGGAAGCCCTTGCATACTATGACAAGGCCGAAAAGGAAAACCCGATGAACATAGACGTGTATCTTTCAAAGGGTATTGCTCTCGCTAACCTTGACAGGCTTGACGAGGCGAAGCAGCAGTTTGAGAAAGCCTTGAAGGTTAATCGCACATCCGGACTGGCCTATTTCCACCTGGGGAACATTGCCGTGTTGCAGGGGAATATCGCCCTTGGCTTTGAAAACTATAACAAAGCGATCGCAAACGGGTTTGATGATGCACAGGTATACTACAGCATTGGTCTGCTGCACGAGGAAAAGGGCGAGATCGACATGGCTATCCGCAACTATTCCAAAGCGATCATGCGTGATCCCCTGCGCCCTGATATCCGTATACGCAAGGCCAGGCTTCTGCTGCAGGGCAACCATTTCCCTGAGGCGCTGCAAACGCTTGATGAAATGATCCTTACAAATCCGGATGTATTCGAGGGATATCATCTGAAATTCTCCGTGCTCATGCAGCTGAAACAGTATGACAAGGCGGAAGAAGTGCTGAATACCGCATTGAATCTATTCCCGAAAGACCCTGGCTTTATAATTGACAAGGCAAATCTGCTCATAGAACGGAAGAAGTTCGACGAAGCGCTGGCTGTCCTTGCGGAGCTTGAAAATGCCGAGGAGACTGATGATGCCGTACGCCGTCGCATTTATATGGAGCGGGCGCAAATTTATGCAAGCCGTGAGGATGTCAGGTCCGCCATTGCGGCATTGGAGCAGGCAAAGGCTTTGTCTGAAAAAGCAGGTGAATTTGATACCGAGGTGATATTCCTGCTGGCCAACTGCCATCTTTCCACTGAAGAATATGAGAAGGTGCTTGGTTATGCCCAAGAACTGCTGGAAAAAGCAGAAGACGGCTACCAGAAGGAAACGGCGCGATATTTTGAACCCTTTGCCCTGAAAATGCTCGGCAGGATGGATGAAGCACTGCCAAAGTATAAGGATGCCATCAATGAATACCGAAACCAGGCGCTTGCCGCTCCCGGTAACCTGGATGCCTATTTGCTCAGGACTATGTGTCTGCGCGACATTGGCCAATATGACAAAGCTCTGGAACTCATCGATTATGTTATAACACTGCAGCCGGACCGCGCAGAGCCGCGCCTGCTGCGCGTAAGTATCCTGGAAGCTCTCGGGCGTAATGAAGAAGCTGCAGAAGAGGCAAAAACCGTAAATACGATGCTGCCTGAAGAGTTACGCAAGAAGTAAGGAGTGGGATTTATGGATTTATATCTTGACCAGGACGCATTTGAACAAGCGATAGCGGCATTGGGAGCAAAACGGGAAGAGCTTAACAGACTGCGGGAGAATATTGAAAAGACCATTATGCAACTGAAAAGCGACTGGATTTCCCAAGCTTCGGATGTTTTTTTTAAAAAATACGAGAAGGATCTTATGCAAAACCTGATGAAGTATGCTTTGGTGTTCGAATATATGCAGGATAACCTTAAAGCAGCAAAGGAAAAATACCAGGAAGTTTTTGATGCCGCTGATGCAGTTGCGAATCTGCAGTATTAGCGGATAAAAATAAAAAATGAAAGGAAAGAGGGATGAAAAAATGGCAGAAAGAATTGTAATTACCCCCCAGGAACTGAATGATGGTGCGTCGTTTTTGCGTCAACGGCTTGACATCATCAACCAGGAAGTGCAGTCTATAAAGAGCAAGATCGACGATATCGTTTCACGCTGGGAAGGTGCGGCACAGCAATCATTTGTCAACCAGTTCGAAAACGAAATGTATCCGATCCTTCGCGACACTTTGCCGCAAGTTCTTGAAGGCGTGGCAAGCGAGTTGGATGCAGCAGCCAACGCGCTCCGCGATACTGACCAGAGCCTTGCGTCCGCATTCGGAGGCTGATGGCCTGTTGCTTTTGACGCAAGAATCTTCCGGAGGTTACGCCCTATGTTCATCAAAAGATCCGTTATTGCAGTGATTGGACTGATATTGGCACTTTCCTTGACGGTTGACGGCCTTGCTCAGGGGGAAGCTGATTTATCGCAGGCCTGCGCATGGGAGCAATACGTCGATGTGTACATATCAGGACAAATGGATGTCGGCAGCATTAGCTGCAAGGTGTCAAACCAGCCGGCAACGGTGGTTGACGGCGGTCTTTTGGCGGATAAGGGCGTAACCGTCCGCACAACCATTCTCGTGGACATCTCTAAGTCCATCCCCACGCAGATGCGTGAAAAAATAATGGCGCTCATTGAACTGCTGATCGCCGGTATCAGTAAGAATGAGCAATACAGGCTTGTAGCGTTCGGTGAACAATTGTCTGTATTGCAGGATTTTACTTCCGACCGCTACGATCTTGCAGTCGCAGCCGAAAAGATGGAGTTCACCGGCATGCAAAGCAAGATTTACGACGCTGTATATAATACCATTCCCAAGATTCAGCCAATTGACGGGAATCCCTGTTATTACCGCACAATACTGATAACGGATGGTATCGATGATACCGCGAGCGGCATTACGAAGGAGGAGCTTTACCTCAGACTGCAGGCGGAACACTATCCCGTCGATGTGATTGCCGTCAGCGCGGCAAAACAGGCTGAGCCGACAAAAGAACTGGCCGCCCTTGTGCGAATAAGCGGCGGCAGGTATTTTAACCTGAACGGGGAGACTGAATTACAGGAATTTTCGTCAAATATTGCCGTCGGCAGTATTTTTTGGCTCAGGGCAGAGATTCCCGGAAATCTTCTCGATGGATCGACGCGCCAGTTTGATATCTCAGATGGGACGAATATGGTGCAGTTTGATTTTAAAGTACCGGTATTCGAGATGCCTGTCTCCGGTACGCCGGCACCAAACCTGGGGCAGGCTGTTGAACCTGATGTGGTGGTATCGCCTGCGCCGGGTATAGAAGCGGTCCGGCCATCTCCGAAAAGAGATCGTTCCCATTCCGACGATTCTGAAAGATCTGAATCGGAACCTGCTTCATCCGGTATTTTCGGGGAGTATGCCATTGCGGTTTATATTGGCGCAGGAATAGTACTAATCCTGTTGCTTGCGGTTCTGGTCGCGGTTATTGTCGTGAGGGGAAAAAAGAAGAGCGGTGTGATAAGCGGCGTTTCCATAACCAATGGTACGGCCTTCAACCAAAAAACTGAAATCATCGACGCCGATTTAACCAATGCGGGAGCAACCGCAGGCGGAAACGACAAGTTGTGCGTACGGCTGCGTAACATAAGCAATCCGGATCAGATTTGGGAAATAAGCCTGTCAGGCGGTGTGTTGATTGGGAGAGACGCCGGATGCCAGGTTTGCATAGATGAAAAGAGTATGTCCAGACGGCAATGCAGACTCTATATTGATGCGACCGGAGCGCCGACCGCTGAAAACCTCAGCAGTTCCAACATCACCCTGCTGAATGGAGAACCGTTAACCGCTCCGCGCAGAATCTCGGAACGCGATAAGCTCAAATGCGGGCGCGTGACACTGATGATCGACTCGATCTACAGTTCTTCATCAGGCAATGTGGGAAATATCAATAAAATGACGGAGTTTGTCAATGTATGAAGTCCATTATTTCTGACCCAACATACCAGATCGAATCAGAGATTGGTTCGGGTGGCGGCGGAATAGTCTATAAGGCCTGGCATGTGCGCCTTCAAAAGCATGTTGTCATAAAGGAACTGAAACGTGGCTCAGACAACGATATTGAGACACAGCGCAACGAGGTCGAGGCCCTTAAAAATGTCAAAAGCCCATATCTGCCGCAGGTGTTGGATTTCATCACCGAGAACGGCCGGGTATTCACGGTGATGGAGTTTATTGAAGGCGAGAGCCTTGACAAGCTTCTTGAGAGAGGCCGGCGGTTTTCGCAGCAACAGGTTGTCAAGTGGTATGCTCAGCTTGCTTCGGCTCTCGAAGTTATTCATAAGAAAAATATAGCGCATCGTGATATTAAGCCGGCGAATATCATGCTGCTGCCCAACGGCGACGTCTGCCTGATCGATTTCAACGCCGCGCTGGTGGGAGGCAATGATGTGCGCCTGATCAGCCGAAGCCTGGGATATGCCTCACCTGAGCAGTATGAGATTTATGAAAGGTATAAAAAGAGATACAACGCGCCGATACATTTCGGGAGCTCGAGCGTTGAGGTGCAGGCATCGGGCGGTACCGGGACGGAAGTCCTGCGCGATGACGATAAAACTGAGATTGTCGGAAAGGACAGCCAGATGACAGAGGTTCTGAGCGACGCCGAAGACTCGCAGAGAACCGAGTTGCTCGCGCCGCCGCCGACAGCCGGAATAGACTGGAAACGTTCGGACATATACAGCCTGGGCGCAACGATGTATCACCTGCTTTCAGGAATCCATCCCCCCGAGAGGGCAAGGGACGTTGTACCGATTGCTCAGGTTGGGGATTTCAGTGAAGGAATCGTGTACATCATCGAACGATCCATGAGGCTCGATCCGGCCGAAAGGTTTGAATCTGCCGAAATGCTGGCCGATGCCCTGCGAAACATTCACAAGCTTGACAGCAGGTGGAGGATATTACAGGCCAAAAAGGTCGCAGCGGCGATCATCCTGCCGCTGGCGTTCGCCCTTTTTGCCGGGACCACCCTGTACGGGCACAGCGTTATGGCCCAGGAAAAAGAAGAGCGCTATTACAAGGCGGTTTATGAGATTATCAACGGTTCCGATGCGCAAGGCGCATTTCATGAAGCGCTTGCAATATTCGAAGACCGGATCGACCCTTACCGCGCTATGGCCGAACGCCTTTGGAATGACGGCGAAATTGAGGCCTGCCGCGATTACATCGAATCCAACCTCGGCAATATTGCAAAATTTCAAACCATACCTGAAGCAAAGCGCAGTTTTGGAGATATTTACTACATTCTGGGCAACTGTTACTACTATTGGCCTGGGAATCCGGATTATTCCAATGCGGCAGGCAATTTTGGGATTGCCGTTCAGTTCGTCAGGGACAACCCCATTTACTATCGGGACTATGCCATTGCGCTTGCAAGAACGGGAAAGATTGATGAAGCGAAGCGTGTCCTTGAGAAAGCCCAGGTCCTTGATCTTGCCGAAGATTCGCTGAACCTGCTCGAAGGCGAGCTGTTTTTTGCCATGCAGGAATATGAAAAGGCTATCGACTGCCTCATCAGAGTTATTGACATGACGAATGATGATTATGTGCGGTATCGTGCCTATCATACGTGTGATGAAATCTTCAAGTTGCAGGGACAGCCGGAACGTTCAGTGAGCCTGCTGTCCGACGGACTGAACAGGATCCCGGTCAACCGGGTGGCAGAGATGACCGAGCGGCTTGCCGATGCTTACGTCAAATGCGGTGAATATGATAAGGCAATTGCGCTGTTCGAGCAACTGGCGAAAGAAAGTGTGCCCCAATTTCATATTTTGCAGAACCTGGCCATACTTCTCCAGAACCAGGGATATTATGACCGTGCGGCAGCAGTCCTGGATACAATGGCCGATCTTTTTCCCAATGATTACCGGGTACCAATGCGTAAAGCCTTTCTGGAGGCTGACAGGCAATCAAAGATCAAAAATGAAAACCGCGATTATTCATTGGTCAAGAAGTATTATGAAATTGCGTCCGAGCTGTATCGATCGACTGTCAAGCCGGGTGAAAGCGATCCCGAAATGCAGCAGCTTGAATTGATAATCCAGCAGCTTAAGGCAAATAAGTGGATCGATTAAGAGGAGGGCGGAAGATGCGTTTAACTCCGGGCGAGATGCTCTTTTACGGCGGTATAGCAGGCATGTTCCTGGTTGTCGTGATTGCGATAATCGTCATCTCAGTGCTTTTAGGCAGCCGCAAACGCCTGCGCCGAAAATTTGACGAAGAGTACGGCAGCAGGGATGAATAAACAGTTATGCCGAATCCGCAGATAGTCTTCGCCGCTCGCTCGGATAAAGGGTGTGCCCGCAGAAACAATGAGGATAATCTGTACTGCTGTGGAACGATCCTGACAAGTGATCGACAAAACCTGCCGTTCAAAACGGGAGGCGTTTTTTCAGCGCCTGCTGTTTTTGCGGTGTTCGACGGCGTTGGTGGCGAGCAGCTGGGGGAGCAGGCATCCCTGACAGCGGCGCAAACGCTGGCGGAACATGCAGATAGAATTTGCAGCGCAGGCACAGCCCAGATTGACTCGGCGGTAAAAGTGCTTGTAGATGACATAAACAGGAGAATCCGGGAAGAATCGAAAACCATGTCCGTACGCATGGGAACGACGATGGCACTTGCAGTCGTGACCCAGAGCGAAATACGGGCGTACAACATAGGCGATTCACGAATTTACATGTTCGATGAAAGAACCGGACTGCGCGTGGTCAGTATTGACCATACGCTTGCCATGCGAAGAGTGAAGGCCGGGCTGGTTTCCGAAACCGAAGCCAGACGGAGCGGCGATTGGAGCAAACTTACCGCATGCCTGGGCATTGCTTTTGAAAATGGTCTGATTTCAGAGCCTTATATGAGTCCGCCTGTACCTTTATCCGGAAAAGTAAGGCTTTTGCTCTGTTCGGACGGACTGACGGATATGGTGCAGGACGAACGTATCGAACATATACTTGGCTCCTGCAAAAATATAGAAAAGGCTGTGCAGGAACTTATGTCCGAGGCGCTTAACAATGGTGGCAGGGATAATATTACGATAATCGCCGCCGAAATACGGAAACAGAATCCGTTGCTTGGCAGATTCCTGCCCAAAGGAGGAAGAAGATGAGAAAACGCATAACAATAATAGCCATCGTCGCAGTGGTTGTCGCTTTAGCGGGGGTTGGCCTTTTCGCGTATGCGTTGCGCGCCAATAAAACCCAGGCTGTGAATGCTACCCAGCTTAGCGTAGGTGAGAAGTATCTTGCCGAACTCAACTATGAGAAGGCCACCGCCGTGCTTGAAGAAGTTATAACCGTCGAGCCCAACAATACGGAAGCTTACCTGGCTCTGGCAAAAGCCTATTGGTATATGGGAGACTTGGATACCGCCATGGAAAAGCTGCAAGCCGGCTATAACGCGACGAACAGCCCGCTTATCGAACGGCAGATGCATGAACTCGCGAGAACGAGCAGCGGTACGGTTGAAGCGCCTGCGACATCAAACGCTTCGACTGTTGAGATTGCCGGCCGGATTTATCAGACTGACGTTACTGAGTTGATCCTTCGGGATTGCGGACTGACCGACAAGGATATGGCAAAGCTGTCCGCATTCACAAACCTGGAGCGGCTTGACATTTCCGGCAACAAGATTACCGACATAAGCGCGGTGGCCGGCCTGAAAAACCTGAAGAAATTCTATGCTGCCAATAATGAAATTTCTGATGTTTCACCCCTTGCCGGACTGGAATCGCTGGAGTACATAGGCCTGCGTGGAAACAGAATAACCAACGCCGATGCCCTGTTCTCGCTTAAGAACCTGAAATATCTGCACATATCGGATAATCAGCTGACGTCGGTTCCCCAAATAAGCGGCAGCCTTCGGTTGCTATATCTGGCGAACAACAAAATAGGCGATTTCGAGAATATTGAGCAGGCAAACCTGTTGTACTGCGATATCGGCAGCAACTCAGGACTGTGAGGTGATTGGCATGAATGTATTTTTACCGCTGACTATTGTTTTTGCGATATTCATCGCAGTTGATATTATTACGGCAAAACGCTTCAAAATAAAGCGCACGGTTGTTCGTAACATAAGCCTGGTTGCGCTTTGCGTGCTCACAGTTGCAAGCGGCATAGGCTGTGGCCTTTCTATGGCACGAGAAACAGACTCAACTTTAAAAACGCTTTTCAATGCATATAGCTATCTGCTTGAAGGCAACATCGAGAAGGCGGCGGAGCATGCGGAAAAAGTCCAGGATCCTCACGCCGAGATAGTATCGATGCTTGCCGATTGCTGGCGGGGCAATTATGGCATCGCATTCATAAAAGCAGACGATCTGATATCCGGCGGCAAACTGGATGACGAACTGACGGAGCAAGTGGAAAAAATTCATACCCTGACACGCCGTATGACAGGATTGGAGGGTAGTCCACTTTCTGACGAGGAAGTTTATGAAAAGCTTGAAGATATTGCCGAAGACTGCTTTGACCTGCTAAAGATCAGTGAAAAAGACGAGGTCAGATTCATAGACAATTTCAACCGCGACAAAATGCTCAGCAGCGATGACTTTTATGCAACCGATGAAAAAACATTGAAAAGAATGCTCCTGGACGAACCGAACGACAAAGAGTTGCTTCGGTATTCGGTCAAGTATTACAATGCCATGGGCGATCTGGATGCCGCGGAGGAAAATGCCCGCAAGCTGCTCAAATCAGACGCGTCTGTTGAAAATATTGTTCTTTATACAGATGTGATAGCCCAAAAGCTGATGAATAACATAAGCTTGACTTCTTACGATGAGAATGACAAAGAAATTGCCGCGCTGCTCGACAGGGCGGAAGACGCGGAAAGGGCGGCCAATAAGTATGACGAAGGCGATCCGAAGCGCAGCGAAAAGCTTGCCAAAGCAGAGGAATACCGCATGCAGGCCAACCAAGTGATGGCAAAACGCATCATAAACTGGCTGACTGCCCGGATGCCGATGTTCGGCGATAATAGCGGTGTCATTATGCTTCAGCTGTCGAAGCTTTATTCTGCGTCGGGCGATGAAGCCAAGGCACGGGAGATTCTGCTTGACCTTATCAGAAACCAGGATAGAATCAGCGATGATTCACCGATAAAGACTGCGATGGCCAAGCTCGGAGAAGTGTACCACGATACTTCCGCTTCCGATGACGACATTGCCACCGCAATCGGTGAAGTTATAAAAGCGGACGTTTTCCTGCCTGATTCTGTGCTGGCCAGGAATTATTCCCAGTTCCTGAACAAGCTGCTCAAATACGAACGTGTTTCGATATTTATCAGCCGTGTAGATGCTGATAATTACCCTACGGTCAGAGCCTACGTCAATGTCAATGGTAAAAAAGACGGCATGGAAGAGCTGGCAAATGATTTTGACATCGGAGATTTTACTTTCTCCGATAACGGTTTTGAAATTCCAAACGGGAAAGTAACGCGCATCATGGATGATAGCACCAGATACGTTTCGATTGCGCTTGTCATAGACGGTAGCGGCAGTATGGCGGGTGACCGGATTGAAAATGCAAAACGCGCTGTGGAAGCCTGCATACGTAATATGGATCCTGAAACTCAGGAAATGTCATTGGTGATTTATAACAGCGAAGCCGAGGTTTTGGTACCGCTTACCAACGATCCCGACAAGCTTGAACAAGGTATAGACCAAATAAATGCCGACGGTGGAACGGTTATCTCCTCAGGCTTGTTGGCCGGGCTTGAATCCCTTGGTCCTTCTAAGGGAGCAAAGGCGATTATCCTGATGACCGATGGTGAGGATAACACTCCAGAAACGATAGATGAGGCTATTGCAGCTGCACAGAAGGAGAATGTCGCTGTGTTTACCGTCAGCACAGGTGGCGGAGACAGGGAATATATGAAGAACATTGCAGACCGGACGGGCGGTTACTTTATGGAAGCTGTGACTGACGAGGAGTTGGCCAACGTTTACACCACGCTGCAAAACTACATTGTTAACAACTATTGCTTTGAATATACCGTTGAGGAAGATGTCGCATCAAATCCTCGGATGCTTACCATTGGGCTTAAGGATTATGACGTAAACAGCTCACGCTTATACGCTTATGGCGGCATGGTACTGACAAGGGATGGCAGCTATATTAGGCGCGCTGAATCGGGAATGCTGCGTTTGCTTTATGCCGAGCCGTCGGTTGTATCGGTAAAGGATGCGGAACTGGGTGTGCCGATATTCATCAGTGCGTCGGGTGTAACGGATGACGTAAAGGTTTTTGTAAACGGTACGGAGATAAAAAATGTGAAAACGGTGGGCAATTCGGTCATTACGTTTACGCTAAAAGGAAAGTTCAATCCCGGAGAGTTGAGGGTCACCGTACAGCTTGCCGACGGAACATCCAAGAGTTCCGATAAACTTATCTCAGTTGCAGGAACTTCAGGGAAAAAATCTACAAGTGCAACTATCGTGCTTGGGAACAGCAAAAACACGATCTATGCCGAAAGGGTTGAGCAGCTCGACGATTACACGCTGAACCTGGACGGCAGGGTTATCCTGAACGGATTCATACGCGCATCTTCACCTGTGACGCTGTATTCGGGTTCCCCGATTACGATGGGATCAGGCAGAATAAACGTAAGCAGCGGTTCAATTTCAGGCAGCGGTGCGGCTTATGTTGATTTTGCCGCTTATTGGACAGGAGACGCCAACTATGGTCAGATCGTATACGGTGGAAGCAGTGTAAAAGTGCTTGATCGGTTTGACTTCTACTTTGATGAGCAGTCAATAGGGCTCAATTATTACGGCGCGACACTGACATTGCCCGGGTTTGGAGAAGTTTATGGAGAGGCGGAGTTTGACGGTTCAGAACTTGTTTATACCATTCGCAGCGGGTATATGCTCACAGAGCTGCAGAACAATCTCAACTATGCTTTAAATGGCATACCTTTACCGTACAACACAGCCGGCAACGCTCTCCAAACGATAACGGGATATAACCCTCGGGATCAATACCACAGTTCTTATGGTTTGTCTGTCCAGACCGATGAAATGACCGTCGTCATTAAAAAGGACTTTGCGGGCGTTACGGGAAAAGGCACGGTAAGGGGATACCTCGGCTTGATCGGTATAGAGGATGGAACGCTGTCCATTGACACGTCAAATACCAACTCGATGTTCACGATATCGGGCATGGCAAAGCTGAATTACCTTTATGACCCGCTGCAGATTGACAGGCAAAGCCCGATCACCATTACCTCGCTGGGCTTATACCCGGACAAGGTGTCGTTGAACGCAAACGGATTCACTATCGATGCCGATGGGCTGAGCGCGTGTTTCACAGACAATGTACCGCCAAAAGCTCTTGACGGCTCAATAACGGTGGACTACCCTCTTTCGATTTCCAGTGAACCTTACGGAAGCCAGGTATCCGGGCTGTTGGATGATATTTCGCTGAAATGCGACAAAATAGAGTTTGTTTGCACGAAAGACAGGTATCAGAATGGCATTAAGGCATATCACTCATCAAACCCGGACAAATATGTCGTGATAGGCAACGACTGCCTTGTGGTACCCATAAACTGCATGGACGAGATTTCACTGTTCGGAACCGACCTGGGCGGTGAAATCACCGGAACAGCAACCATCGACGACTGGTGGATAGAGCTGAATCTGGATGTTGACGGACATCTTGATAATGCTTACTATGGCATCAAGCACGACGGCAGGGCAAGCTTCAATGTAAAACTGCTTCGGAAAGCCTCAAAAGGGACCGTCTGTACGGTCGAACTGAACTACGGAGGAAAAACGCTGACTTATAACGCAAACGCCATGGGTGGCATCAGCCCGCAAGATGGCTTCAGTACTTACGTGGAGGATTAAAGGCTATGGTAAAAAAACTGGTTGTTGCCATGCTTATTGTTTTAACGTTCGTGCCAATAGTCGATGTATGCGCAGCAAACACCCGGGAAGTGAGTGTATATCTTTATCGTGATTATCCGGACTGCGTTTTCTTTGTGAGTTGGGAAAATGCGGATCAGCCTGCCTCAATTAGCATAAAAACTCCCGGCGGAACGATGATTCAGGCAAATGACCAAAATGCCGAGTTTGGAAAAGGAAAGGCGCTTATCAATGTTGGCACGGCTAATTCAGGATACTGGAAAGTGTATGTGACCGGCGAGGATCTTGGGATGATCAGTGTCAGCGGCGGTAGTAAAAACTCGGCTTCGTCGCAGTACAACGCGATTAGAAGCTTTGAAGCCGATGTATCCGATGGGTACATAAATTTCAAATGGGATGTCATAACGGAAAATGACACCGTCAGCCTCTACATCAACGCAACACAGGGCGGATACTATGGCACATACACGCTCTGGCAGGATTATTCGGCTAGCAGGAGCGGCTCGGCCAGTGTGTCGACGGATAAATTGCAGACAGGCCTGTATCGCTTCACCATCCAGGTGTACGATGGCAGGGGAAATTATACTTTATCAACAGAGAAGCCGCTTTACATCAAGCATCCGCAAGCTCCTGCCAAGCTTGAAGACATCAGGGTCGGAAGCGTAGACGGTGAGCTGTTTGCCACCTGGGCTCCGCAAGGCGACGGGCATTATGTGGTTACCCTTTATGACTTTGATACTCTGGCAGTTATCACGACTGACTGGGTATATGGCAATTTTTACACCATAGAACTGCCTGATGATACGGAAAAGGTCAAGTTTTCAGTTGCCTATGCCGGTGATGAGGCTTACGGCGAATTTGACGTTTATGAAGTGATATACGCTGTGCCGGCAGGAACGATAACATTTCCGGATTATTCATCAACAAGGGAAGACGTTATCCTTGTCAATGTCGATTGCCCGCCCGATGTCACTGCAGGGGTTTATCTGGATGGAACGCTGCTCATTGAAGATGCGGGTGCCGGAGATTATGAGCTGAACCTATCCGAGGGTGAGCATGAGGTGATAGCCTATCTGAAAGACAAATACGGCAATATCAAAACATTTACCAAAATCATTAACGTGGATAAAACCCCGCCTGTTGTAAGCCTTAATTACGCCGACAGCATCCGGACTACCAATGACCATATTATCCTCGAAGGAATGACGGAGCCAAATGCCGTTGTAGCTGTAAATGGGATAGAACATAAACTCGATTCAGGAAAATTTACGGCTAAAATCAAGCTGGAGAAAGGCGTCAACCCTATCACAATTACAGCTTATGATCTTGCGGGAAACAAAAGCGTTAAGACCATCACTGTAAACAAAGAGAATGCGAACGGTGACAATTGGATCATATACACAGTTCCCGGCGCATTGTTCCTGGCGCTCACGGCCTGGTATATCTATCTGAATAGAAAACAGAAGGGGGCTCAAGATCAATGAAGAAGCCATTTAAGATATTGCTGATTGTGCTGGCTGTCATTACCGTTATATTGGTCATTGCCGCTGTGATCATGCTGAGGGCTGTGTCAGGAGATAATTTGTTCTACATGGACTCAAAGCTTGGCCATATCTATGCCGTTAGCTACCGCTGGGTAACCCTCGCAGCGGGGATTCTGGTACTCTTTTGGATTGTATTTGCTGTTAGGCTCAGGAAGCGTAAAACGGCGATCGAAATGACATGCAAGCAATGCGGTAATGCTTTGCCGGCAAATAGCAAGTTCTGCCCGTCATGCGGGATGCCTGTTAGGGGCTCATCCGACGGCAAAGAGGAGACATTGATTTCTGAGAGGGCAAATGTGAGCTGAGGGCGCGAACCTGCTTGATGCTTTCGTTCTGCAAGGCTCGACGTGCCTAAAACCGTCTTGTGATGAACATGTGCGGATTCAATTACCGTTTTCGGCACCGATGCCTCAAAACCGTAATTAATGTTCGGTTTTGGGGTTTTTAATTATTCAGTCAACCCATGTTGGATCAAAAGGGGTAACTTTAAGACCGGCCGATTCTGTATGCAAACCAGCCTTAGCGCAGAATCACCATCAGGGAAGAGGCCATTTTATCTGATATGGTTTGTAACCTCCTTTGGTTGATTTTTGTGTAGCAACTTGACTTGACCAAGATTAAATCTTAAGCAATAGCAATTCCCTCATCAATAGGAGTTCTAATTATTAGAAATCAGTTAAAGTAATTTTTGAGAGTTATAGGCATCATTCCGTAAATAATTTCAGCAAACTTATCAGTGTCCATTACACAATTTTTTCTCATGCAGTCAATCATAAAATTACCGCCTGCAAAGCAATACCCTTTAATATATAAAGTATATTCATAAGGCAATTTGTTAACTTTCATAAGATTCTTCAAAGCTGTCTCATAATAATCGTATCCATATTGTGTAACAAAATCGAAGAAAGAGTTTTGACCGTTATATCTTGTTATGTAATAAAAATATTCCTTTTTACTCTTGATAAACTCGAAAATTTCAGCGGATAATTTTCTAATATCCTTACCATCATTATATATTTTTATGATGGGATCTACATTTCTTTTATAAACCCAGTTCATTAAATCATATTTATCTTTAAAATACCGATAAAATGTAGTCCGAGACGTACCGCACGCATCTACAATTTGTTGTATGGTAACATTCTCAATATCGTATTTCTTAAATAACGCTTCTGCCGAATCGGCAATGATATTTTTGACATCCGGTTTTAACATAATTTTCCCCCCTCAGTGTTACAATGCAAAGAAAATGTTACTCAAGATTACAAATGAATTGAAATGTTACTTTATAAGTGAGCATTATCATTACTATAATTGTAATTGATAAATATTTGTCAAATCAATAACCAATTACAATCTTATAAGTAAACAATCTTACAGTTGTGAACAGAATTGGTTCAGGCTCTGTTTTCTTTTTATAAAGTAATTAAAATCAGGGGGGAGAAAAATGAAATTCAAAGAAATATTTACACCGGGAAAAATTGGTACAATGGAGTTAAAAAACAGATTAATTGTACCTGCTATGGAAACAGAGTATTCAAAGGATGGACAAATTAACGAAAGAATTTTTGATTACTGGATAGAGCGAGCGAAAGGCGGATGGGCGCTTTTAACAGTTGAAGTTGCAAGTATCACCTGAAGGGAAGGGATTTCCAAACAGTTTGATTCTTTACGATGATGCTTGCATACCAATGTATAAAAAGCTTACTGACGAAGTACATAAGTATGGTGCCAAAATGTCGATTCAATTGCATCACGCCGGCAGACAAACATTAAGTGCTTTCATTGACCGAGCCATATCTGATTGAGAATGCCCTTACTACAAATAAAGCTGATTTCATTGCAATTGGCAGAGGCTCAATTGCAGACCCCTATTTGCCTGAAAAAATGGCTTCAGACAAACTTGATGAAATTACTCCCTGTATTTCTTGCTGCCAGAAATGCCTGCCCGTTCCAGGTGTTGTGAATGAACTCGGGATGTCGTGTTTGGCAAATCCTTTTGTTGGCAGAGAAAAAGAAATGGAAATTAAGCCTGCTGCGGTTCCTAAAAAGATAATGGTAGTTGGTGGAGGAGCAGCTGGATTGGAATTTGCTTGGATCGCAGCTAAGCGTGGTCACAGTGTCACTGTTTATGAAAAAGAAAGCCGCCTCGGTGGTCAGTTTGCATTAGCGTCTGTACCACCTACCAAGCAGCCGATTGCGGGGCTTCTGAAACATTATCTGTCCATGGGTAAAATGTACGGCGTAACCTATAAGTGTGGTGAGGAAGTAACTTTGGAGATGATCAAAGCAGCGAATCCCGACGCTGTTGTTTTAGCCACCGGAGGATGCCCAATCATTCCCCAAATTGATGGTGTGACAAACGAAAACGTCGTTACTGCGTTAGATATTCTGTCTGGCAAGAAAGTGGCTGGTAAGAATGTTTTAATTATCGGTGGTGGTTCTGTCGGTGTTGAAACAGCCGATTTCCTGGCTGAAAATTTCAGGAATGTAACCATTGTCGAAATGAGGGATGAAGTTGCAATCGATGAACCTAATTATCCGAAAATATTCTTAATGGAGAGATTAAGAAAATACGGGGTAAATATTCTCACTGGTGCAATGGTTACGGGCATTCTGGCTAATGGTATTACTTATAAGAAGTGTGATGAGGAGCTGAAGATGGAAGGTTTTGATACGATTGTATTGGCTGTGGGTATCCGCAGTTACAATCCACTCGAGGAAAGCCTTAAGAATCTCGGCTTCGAAGTGCATGTTATTGGAGATGCTTTAAAAGTTGGAGATGCAGCTGATGCCATTTTAGAAGGTGCCCAACTTGGTGTTAAGATCTGAACACTTCTTACAAAAAAGAATGGAAATGTTTTGTAGATGGTAGCATGCTGTTATTGTAATATGTGAGACCTTTAGAAGTATTAGCAATCCTTATGAATTCATATTAATATATGTTATCTATCAAAAATGCGCTATTGCTTAATAGCGCATTTTTTCATGGTGGTGCGCCCAGCATGGGCGCAATCTAACGGGTGGAAAACACGAACACGCCTTGGTAGAGGGAAGTGTATAGCTTAAGACAAGGGTATCCGCTGCGAGGTGGAATCTGAAGGAAGTCGGCGGCAAATCCATTAAGGCGTGTTGTATTCGGCGTAACGGTTACTCAAAACTTATAAGGAAAGATGGTACAGCCGGCAGAATGTACGCACCCACCTATGCTAGGTTCGGATGTTTGTCACAAAGGAGGCCGCACAGGAAGGGGTTACCATCGTCAACCTCAGTTCGCATAGCAACCTTGTCATGCTCAAGCATTTCGGACCGGACAATACGGATGCATTGAAGTTTGTCAAATAATCGAAGGCTTGAATTTTGCTCAGAGCTGTTCAACCACCCGAAAGGATTGCTGTGAATGATTTCCCGCTTTATGCGCGTTTGTGTCGGCATAAGGCGGGACTTTTTTTATCCGAGCTTATATCTTACATAAAGAGTATAAATAGAGAAAAGACCGGGCGACCGCTCATCGTCGCAAAGAAGCCTGTAACGCCTGTCAGTCAGGCTTTCTCTTTACGAGATGGATGTGCTGTCCGCGACCGATGGGGATGGCCGGCCCGGTTTTGATCTCTTCAAAGCGGCCCAATGCATCGGAACGGATGCATATCTTGTGGATGTGGCTGCCATTGGGGAGCGGAACCGCTTCGCCCGTCACCTCAACGGGACATATACTGTCTTTGGCTTCGTTATCCTTCTTTTCATCTTTCAGGATGGGCATCTTCCTAGCCTTTTCACGCCGCGGTGAAAACCTCACCCAATCCGGGCAGACATCCCAATTGTGGTTGTAGATCATAGCGCCCTCTCCTTTATGCCTTGATCTATTACATTTTATGACCTTGTGCTGAGGGCGTTCTTCCGTCGTTAATATTTCTGATTGATGTAGCTGTCGGCGAGGGATTTGCGCTTGTCTTCCCTGAGTACGCCGTTTTTTCGGAGATCCTCCGCGATCCCCGGATTCTTGGTGTGGAGGATCAGCAAATCCTGTTCATAGGTGCTGTCGGGAACATTGATTTCCATCAGCACATCCGGGTTGTGAATGACGATTTCGATGAGCTTCCCCTTGAGCAAGGAAGATTTCACATTCACATAATAAGCCTCCACGCCGTTGTAATCGATAAGGCGGAGCAGCTGCAGGGTAGCCCTGTCCTTTTCCCTGTAATGGCTGTTTGATTTGGCGTAATAGGCCTGGCGCTCCTTCTCGGTGTTCCGGGGGTCATTGGCGATGTGCTGCCAGTATTTTGCGTGGATGTTGTGATAATGATAGTTGTAAATCGCCTTTTTCACGTTGTCGACCCTTGTGAAAGGCTGGATGCCGAGACTTTCAACATAATAATAGTTTTCCTCGATGAATTCGTTCTTGGTCATGTCGCCCATCTTATATTGCATCAAAAGGCTTTGCCTGTGCCTTAAGAACTTGTCGAACTTGTTCATAGAGCATTCCACCGCCTGTATGTCAAATCATAAATGAGTTTTAAGAAAAAGTAAAGGACCTGCCGGCGGGGATTATTGGCAGATAACTGAATTCCGGCCAGCATGTGCTGTGCAGCCGGTTTGACGCTGAATGGAACGCCATCGGGATGGCTTAAATCAGCATAGGGGAGCGTCGCCTTAATACGCTGGCGAGCGTCAGGTATGTCACTGCGAACAGAGCACGGGGCAGCATGGCAGCCTCTCAATGCCACAGCGCCATAAAATGAGAAAAACTCCGTTATGAAATGATAGCGCTTACCCGGAAAAACAGGAATCATTCGGGCAGTATCAATATAGACAAAAAACTTTCTACAAAAATCGCGATTTTATGACCTTTTAGCAGTGGTCAAAACCAACTTTTCTGATATAATGATAAAGTGTCTGTTATTTTTTTGTCAATCATTTGAAAATACATCAATAGAAGGAGTTAGCAATGAAAGCCATTACAAAGAACAAACGGATCAAAGTTATTGTTAATGGCCGCGAGGTGGAGGTCTATGATAATCTGACCATCCTCCAGGCCTTGCTCCAAGAGGATATACATATTCCCCATCTCTGCTATGATATCCGTCTTGAGCGTTCAAACGGTAACTGCGGATTGTGCGTGGTTGAGGTAGGCGAGGGGGATGCCAAGAGGGATGTGAAGGCTTGCCAGACGCCTATCCGGGAGGGTATGGTTATCACTACCAACAGCCCCAAGCTGAAGAATTACCGTAAAGTCCGCCTGGAGCAAATCCTGTCAGACCACAATGCGGACTGTGTCGCACCCTGCGTCATGACCTGTCCGGCCAATATTGATATCCAGTCCTATTTGCACCATGCAGCAAATGGTAATTTCAGTGCGGCTCTCCAGGTCATCAAAGACCGCAATCCTTTCCCTGTTGTCTGTGGCCGTGTATGCCCGCATCCCTGTGAGGCCCAGTGCCGCCGCAACCTGGTGGATTCTCCTGTTGCCATCAACCATGTCAAGCGCTTTATCGCCGACTGGGATATGTCCCAGGAGGAGCCCTGGCTGCCTAATAAGAAGGATCCCACCGGAAAGAAGATCGCCATTGTGGGTGCCGGACCTTCAGGCCTTACCTGCGCTTATTACAGCGCCATCAACGGTCACGACGTGACAGTGTTTGAACGTCAGCAGTATCCCGGAGGCATGATGCGTTACGGAATCCCCGAATACCGTCTGCCCAAGGCAACGCTGGATAAAGAGATAGACATTATCAAGAAGCTTGGCGTCAAGATCATGACCAAGAAAGCCCTGGGAACCCACATCCGCCTTGAGGATCTTGCCAAGGATTTCGACGCGGTTTATCTGGCTATCGGCTCATGGCGCGCTACGCCCATGCACATTGAAGGAGAGAATCTCCCCGGCGTATGGCTCGGCATCCAGTTCCTTGAACAGGTAACCAAGCAGGCCGATATCCAGGTTGGCGACACGGTTGTCGTCATTGGCGGCGGCAATACGGCCATCGACTGTGCCCGTACTGCTTTAAGGTTGGGCGCCAAGTCGGTTAAGCTGATCTACCGCAGAACCCGCGCCGAGATGCCTGCCGAACCTTATGAAGTGGAAGAAGCCCTTCATGAAGGTGTGGAAATGCTCTTCCTGATGGCTCCCACCGGCATCGTTCTTGAGAATGGTAAGAAAAAACTGCAATGCATCAAGATGCAGCTCGGAGAACCTGACCGTTCGGGACGTCGTCGTCCTGTTCCCATAGAAGGCAGCAATTTTGAAATCGAGGCCGATACCATCATTGGCGCTATCGGTCAGAGTACCAACACCCAATTCCTCTACAATGACCTGCCCGTTAAGCTGAATAAATGGGGCGACATCGAAATCAACGGCAAGACCTGCCAGACATCGGAGCCCAATATCTTCGCCGGCGGTGACTGTGTCACTGGTCCCGCAACCGTCATCCAGGCCGTGGCTGCAGGCCGCCGTGCCGCAGAAGCGATAGACAGCTACCTCATGCGGGGCTATGTCCAGGAAAGCCATATCGATTACAGCTGCAGCAGAGGTTCCCTGGAAGACCTGCCCAAATGGGAGTTTGAGCAGTTCCCAAGGCTGGAGCGTGCCAAGATGCCTTCCATCAGCCTTAAGGAAAGGGAAGGCAATTTCAAGGAGGTGGAGTTGGGGCTCTCTGAGGAAGCTGCCCGCGAGGAAGCGCGCCGCTGCTTAAGATGCGGATGCAACCGGCGTTATGACTGTGATTTGAGAAAAGAGGCTTCCGAGCAGGACATCAAGTTTGAGAAGCCCATACATGAAAGACCATATATTCCGATCGTACATGATCATCCGTTCATCATCAGGGATCACAACAAGTGCATCTCCTGCGGCCGTTGTATTGCAGCCTGTGCGGAAGTTGAGGGTCCGGATGTGCTGGGCTTTTACATGAAACATGGCCGTCAGTTGGTGGGAACAAGAAGCGGCCTTCCTCTTCAGGACACGGATTGCGTCAGTTGCGGACAGTGTGTGAACGCATGTCCCTGCGGCGCTTTGGAAACAAAGAGTGAGAATGGCCGAGTGTTCAGAGCCATCAACGATCCCACCAAGACCGTGGTTGCCTTCGTTGCGCCTGCTGTACGAAGCGTGGTTTCTTCACATTACGGCATTCCTTATGACAAGGCGTCCGGGTTCATGGCAGGCCTGTTGAAGAAGCTGGGCTTTGATAAGGTATTCGACTTCTCCTTTGCCGCCGACCTGACCATCGTGGAGGAAACCACCGAGTTCCTGAATCGTTTGGCTAATAACGGGGTTATGCCGCAGTTTACCTCCTGCTGTCCCGGATGGATCAACTTTGTTGAGCGGCGTTATCCCGAGCTTATTCCCCATCTTTCCACCTGCAAATCACCGCAGCAGATGATGGGCGCTACCGTAAAGAACCATTACGCAAAACTGGCGGGCATCAATAAGGAAGACCTGTACGTGGTTTCCATCGTGCCTTGTATTGCCAAGAAATATGAGGCTGCCCGCCCTGAATTTGCCCCCGACGGCATCCGTGATGTAGATGCGGTTCTGACCTCCACCGAAATGATGCGTATGGCAGAGCTTAAGCGCATCGACACCTCGACCATTGAGCCCCAGGAATTTGATGAGCCTTACAGGCAGGTCAGCGGAGCCGGTATTCTCTTCGGCGCCTCGGGCGGTGTGGCTGAAGCCGCCCTCCGTATGGCTGTTGAAAAGCTCACGGGCAAAGTGATCACCGACCACCTGGACTTCGAGGAAGTTCGTGGCTTTGAGGGGCTGAAGGAAGCTACCATCCAGGCCAACGGTACAACGGTGCTTGTAGCGGTGGTCAGCGGTCTGCGCAATGCGGAGCCCATTATCGAGAAGATTCTGCAGGGAGTGGATGTGGGCTATGACTTGATTGAGGTTATGGCTTGTCCCGGCGGCTGCATCTGCGGTGCCGGCCATCCCGTTCCCGAAAAGGTGGGCACCCTGGAACAGCGCCAGCAAGTGCTGATCAACATAGACAAGATCTCCACCTACCGCAAGTCGCAGGAAAATCCGGATATATTGAGGCTGTATGAGGACTTCTACGGGGAACCCAACTCCCCCTTGGCCCATAAACTGCTGCATACCCATTATCACCCCGTCAATGGGGATATCCGCTGTGCAACAGTCCGCAAGAAGGCCAACTCTGCCTTTGTAACCCACCAGATTACCTTCTGTACCTGTGACGAATGTTCGGCCAAAGGTTCGAGGGAGCTTTACGCTTCCACCCTTGAGCAGGTGAGAAACCTCAAGATGGATTCTTTCGTTGAGGTAAGTACCATCCGCCTCAAGGAGAACCATAACGGCCAGGACATCTATATTGCCCTGGACGGGGAGCGCATCGACAGATCAAGGCTTGAAAACCTGCCGCTGAACCTGTAATGGCTCCATATTCCATGTAAGTCCCCCTTATGCCATAAAGCCTGCCGGATTGATTCCGGCAGTTTTTTTTCTTTCAGGCAGAAGCATTGCAGAGACAAAAACTTGCCATCAGGTTTCACCCTGAACCTTTGCTTGGCTGACTACTCCATCTTTTATCAATGGGTAGTTTTGCCTGAATGTGGTATATTTATTACCAAAGGAGGAATTTGCGCATGGTAGAATTTTTGCTATGTGTTTTTTTGGGATACTTCGGAATACATAAGTTTTACAAGAAAAACTGGAAGATGGGGCTTCTATATTTCTTCACATTTGGGCTGTTCGGCATCGGTTGGGTATCTGATATTTTAAGATTGGGCATAGAATTGGTGAAGCGCCAAATCGCGGCAGCAGAATACCAGCCTCAAAAGCGGATGGAGCGGATCGCCAACTCAGGGAAAATAGCAGATGCCGAATCTGATATGGAGCAGGCGTTCAGGGAGATGCAGGCAATGATGGGGCAGGAAAGTATGGGCTACGATGATATGGATTACAATCGTTCGGGGCACCTGGAAGGAAATAGCGTGGCGCGCTGTCCGCGGTGCATGGTACGTCAATCCAGTATGTGGAGAAAATGCAGCAGGTGAGCATCGAAAGAATCGTAAACGGAAAGGTGTTGACAAGCCCGCTGTCCGGGAACGTGGAATCCGTACGATATGCCAAATGCCTTAGTTGTGGTTACAGTTGGAATCGATAAACCGAGCGAAAAAGAGATACGGCACTTGCTTATGCAGGTGCTTTTTTGGTGTCAATTGCCCTGAAAAACGATGTGTAGTTTGGCGTGGAAGGAAACTGATTTCAGTATGAAAAGAAAGGCTCCGATAAGTACCGAGGTCGGATGCATACATTTGGAATCCAATTGGCGAACTGACAAAAAAATAAACTTTTAGGAATTTGATTTGCCGGGAGGGGAAAACGGCTATCTGAATATTATAAGGGGCGGGAAGAAAGCAGAGGACCTGCCTGTTGATGTCTTGTTGGTTATTTGATTAAGTAATGGGCAATATACAAGGAAAGAGGAGGAGCGGGAGAGATGGGGAAATCAACGATATCACCAGAAGCAGTTAAGTTAATCAAAAAACCGTGGACGAGGCGGTGAAGAAAGCAGATGAAGCTATCATTAAGGCCAACAAAGAGCTTGAAGCATCACAACGGGATGGCAATCCGGCATGCTTCCTCCATAGAGCGGGCCTTCTTTTGATGAAAACGTTCCGCAAGTCACCGGAGTATCCGGCTGACTGCCGAAAAGTCCCGCGCGACGCGTTACTGGATTTTTTTATGCATCATTTTCAGATATTCGGTGGGCGAATAACCGGTATGCCTTTTGAACAACAGGCTGAAATATTGCGGATTATTGCCGCAGCCGACCATCTCGGCAATGTTCTGGATCTTGTATTGCCGGGAGGATACGAGCAGTTCCTTGGCTTTTTTGATTCTTGTTTCCGTAAGATAATTGGAAAACTTCTGGCCCGTTTCCTTTAAGAATTTTTTGCTGACGTAATCATCATTCATGTAAAGGTAGTTTTCCGCGATGTATTTCAGGGACAGACCGCTGTCGGATAAATGTTTGTCCACATACTCCATGATTTTACGGCTGAGTTCCCCGTGGCTTTCGCTGGCGTTGTAAAGGTCAAGTATCCTTTTGAGTTCACCGAACAATAAGGTACGAATTTCCTCGCAGGAGGACGATTTGTTTATCCGAATCAGAAATTCAGTGCCCGAAACGCTGTTGTACTGTATGCATTTGGAGCTGGCATGTATGATGAGTGAGGAGGTCAGCTGCTTCAACAAATTGATGTCGGTTACGGTGGACAGGATTTTCTTTATGAATTCATACGCCGCCGAGGAGGCGGTTTTGTCCTCGCCGAACAGTTTATGGGCGTTTTCATTCATTTCGGAAATAATGTTTTGGTAATTACAGATCGTAGTGGTCGTGCAATTGTCGGAATAATAGATGGTTTCATACTTGATTATCCGCGGCAGCAGTATTTCCATCAGGATATGAAGATTTTTATGGCTCTGGTGCAGTATCTCGACGGATTTGCTTCTTGAAAACAGGTGCAGATTCTTTAAATAGTTCTCAAACTCCGCATAATGCTGTTGGTACGACTTAAAAAAGCAGAATAGGGTGCTGCCGACGTAAACAAAGCTGAACAGAACGCCGGGAGAATGTTTTTTCCGGTACGCTTCGATCTGGTTAATGGCGTCGTGCAGGTACCGGCGCTCTAGATGATTGATGTGGAAGATTTCATAGGGAGAATGATATATATCGATAAATTTATTGTATTTTGAATACAGCGAATGGCTGTCGGCGGAGCTTTCGGCATCAACCGCGAGGGCGTCGTTGATAAGGCTCAGGATGTAGTTGCTGTACATGTTGAAAAGAAGCAGCTGTTTTTCTTCCGCCACCATTGAAAACGCTCTTTCACGGGACAGTTCCTCCATGATGTCGCGGATGCTGTCAATAATCTGATTTTCGTTGCACGGTTTGAGAAGATAATGCCGCACGCCATATTTCATGGCTGTCTTGGCGTATTCAAAATCGCTGTAGCCGGACAGTATGATGAACTTGGTTTTCTGATTGATCTCATAAATTTTCTGTATCAGTTCGATACCACTTAATCCCGGCATTTTGATGTCGGTCAGAACGATGTCAGGGCTTTCGTCTATGATGAGGTTGTAGGCGTCTATGCCGTTCTGGGCCAGCCCAATCAACTGTATTCCCAGTTGGTCCCAGTCGATTAACGAGGAAATCGTCTCACGTATGGTTCTTTCATCGTCGGCAATAAGCAATTTTAACATAGCATCCTCCTTGGAATCGTGATTTGAGCGACGGCATGGTTGTCCTGGTTATACAGTGTAAGACCATATTCCGGACCGAATACGAGCTGCAGGCGCTTGTGAATGTTTAAAAGACCGATGCCGAACCCCTGCGGTTTGGTGGTTTGGTTGCTGAGTTTTTCCAATATCTGCTCCTCAAACTGGGAACCGCTGTTGATGACCTGTATGATCACCAAATCGTCCTGCGACTTTGCTATTAAGTCGATGTTGCAGGCATCCAGCGCGCCTTCCCTGGAGTACTGTATTGCGTTTTCAATCAGCGGTTGTATCGTAAACTGAGGCAGCATGATGTCAAGCAGCGATTCGTCTATGTTTTCGGTGTATATCAATTGATCCTCGAATCTTATTTGCTGTATGGTGATATAGTGGTGGACGATTTCCAGTTCGTGCCTCAAGGTGGTTTCGCTACCTTTCTGGCTGAGGGTTTTTCTGAGAAGGGAGCCGAGCGCTTCAATCATGGCCGACATATCCTTTTCACCGATCGCTTTAGCCCGCCAATTCAATGTCTCCAAAGTATTATACAGAAAATGAGGGTTGATCTGCATTTCGAGAGCCTTCAGCCTTGCGTCCCTGGCCAGGATTTCGTTGACGTAGTTCTGCTGGATCAACTGCTGTATTTTGCGCACCATGCTGTCAAACTGTTTATGCAGCACACCGACTTCGTCATTCCGATCCTGGTAATCCTCGTCGGATGGCAGATCCACCATGTCGTTATTGCCGAACGCGTCCATTTTATTGAGGAGCCTTCGGAAATGGACCGTAATGGAATCGATGATCTTCCGGGAAAACAGGAAGGCGATCACCATGGCCAGCAGGATGATGAGAACGGATATCAGCCTTGTGATTTCCAATGCGTTGGATATTTCATCATAGGGCACCAGGCATATGTATTCCCACGGGAAATTGGTATATGAGCCGCGTATGCAAAAGAATTGGTGATTGTCAATTTTTATCACTTTATAATCCTGGTCCATTGTCCCGTACAGCTCTTGAGCCACGGATTTGTTGAGTCCCGGTGACTGGTAGATACTGTTCCCGGATTCATACAATACATAATAATAGGTCATGGGGAAAAACAGTATGGATTGGGTGGAAGAACTGATCAGTTTGTCCATGTCCACATTGATTACCAGAGTTCCGAGGGATTGATATGTCATGTCCAGCACTCTTCGGCAGTCTCTTCCCAAAAACAGGCCGTATTCGTTGCAGTAGTCGGTTATCCAGCAGGGATAGCCGCTTTTTCTGTTGGCTTTTTGAATGATATAATCGTAAACATTATCAGGCACAAGCTGACTTTGTGCTTCAAAGCTGTATATTGCATTTTTGTTATGATAAAGGTTGATATAATTTACACAATTTGTGCGGTTACTCTGATAGTAGTCGAATACCAGGTAATCCAGGGTGTTTCTCGCATTATAGAGTTTTATTTCATCGCTTTCGTCGGTCAGCGTAATGAGATTTTTCTTGATGTCCTTATTTGAAACGATCGCGCTCGACAGGGCCTCGATGTTGGACAGTTTTGTGGAAATATCGTTAGCGCTGTAGGAGAGCGAACCGGCCAGGGCTTTGTACAAAAGCTTGTTGTTTGATACTGCCACTATTCTTATGCCGATGAGGGATGCGGTTGCCGTCAGTAAAAGTATGGATATTATAAGAATCATGATTTTAAGTTTCAAAGGGAGGTTATTCAAATGTCTTATTAATGTTTTGCCGAGCACTACCTGTCACCCTCTGTACGGCTCCCCGTAGCTGAAGCACATGATAAGAAAACGGAAGTAAGATGTTCCTTATACTTAAATTCTACCACAAATCTTTCTTTTCAACTATGCGGCGGCTTGCCGACGGGAGAGGAATACACCGCTTTTTTAGGGCGGATGCTGGCAGAACAGTAATCGGTATTTTAAACAAGATGATCGGCAAATTAACTTTTGTATTATTGCTTTTTATATAAAATGATAATTGTAAAACTCATGACATAAAGAATCTATAGGAGGGGGAACTATGAAAAAATTATCTGTTCTGCTTGCCTGCCTTCTTGCGGTGGCGATGATTTTCAGCGCATGTGGCCAGGAAGCTCAAAAACCGACGGACACAAACGTAAACAACCAGAATTCTGCAAATCCGGCAACGGAAAATACTTCGGCCGATCCTTCCGATTATACTGTCGTGATGATCGTCAAACAAAGCGATTCGTGGTTCGACGACATGGCGGCCGGAATAGAACAGCTCAGGAAGGATACCGGGCTTAATGTATCCGTGCAGGTTCCCGAAAAGGGCGATGCGGCAAGCCAGATTGCCATTATGGAAAACCTGATCGCCCAGGGCGTAGATGCGATTTGCGTGGTGCCGAATGATCCTGAATCTTTGATCCCCGCTATTGAAAAGGCCAGGGAAGCCGGGATCGTTGTGGTAACCCATGAGGCTCCCGGTATTGCGGATAAGGTTGATCTTGATGTCGAAGCGTTTAAGAATGAGGAATTCGGAAAGCTTTTCGGCGAAAGGCTCGCTCAGGCCATGGACAAGAAAGGAAAATTCGTGGGTTTTGTAGGCGGTCTGACCATGGAAACCCATATGACGTGGTACAAGTCGGCAGTTCAGTACATTAAGGAGAATTACCCCGAAATGACATGCCTGACGGAAGAGCCCTATGAAGACGGCAACAGTGTGGATGGCGCATACAGTAAGGCGCTTGAAGTACTAAAGGCTTATCCCGACATCAAAGGCTTCTTTGACTGTTCCGCTCACGGCGGCGGTATCTGCCAGGCTCTCAAAGAAAAAGGCAAAGCGGGTGAAGTGAAGGTAGTATCGCTTGCACTTCCTTCAATGTCCGCCACTTACCTGAAAGACGGCTCAATGTCTCATGGAATGGCATGGCGGCCTGCGGATGCCGGATATGCAACATGCTATGCGGCATATCTTTTGGCAAGCGGCCAGGGCGTGTCCAACGGGACAGATTTAAAGGCTACGGGTTATGAAAACATCGTGCTTGAAGGGAATATCGCATACGGCAACGCTCCGCTGGAATTCACGGCTGAAAACATCGATGATTATAATTTCTGATTTGATTTTTGAATGGAGATGCATGAAATCTGCCTGAGCCACTCAGGCAGATTTCATGTAGAAGGAGGAATTTCGTTGCAGGAAGTTTTGTCCGTACATAATTTATACAAATCGTTTATCGGCGTAAAAGCCCTCAATGATATAAGCTTGTCAATCAGCCAGGGGGAGATACACTGCCTGGCGGGAGAGAACGGCTCCGGAAAATCGACCCTGATAAAATGTGTTTCCGGCGTATATGCTCCCGATTCGGGGAAAATCGTTCTAAATGGACACGAATACCAGTCGCTTACGCCTGCGCAGGCTATCAGGGAAGGGGTTCAGGTAATCTACCAGGATTTATCCCTTTTCCGGCATATGAGTGTGGCGGAAAATATCGCAATAGAGAAGCTCCGTTTTGAAAACAGGCGAATCGTCAGCCGGAATGAAATACGCAGGATTGCCGCCGAGCAGCTTGAAAAGATCGGCGTTTCCATCGATCTTGACCAGACGATAGGAGAAACCTCGCTTGCCAACAGGCAGATAGCGGCTATCTGCCGGGCTCTTGCCCAGGACGCGAAAATTCTGTTTATGGACGAGCCGACGACCGCATTGACAAAAAAGGAAGTATCCCGCCTGCTTAATATTATTTTGGAACTGAAAAAAAAGGGATTGGCCATTGTTTTTATCAGTCACAAACTGGATGAAGTCTTTTCCGTGGCCGATAAAATCAGCATATTCAGAAACGGCTTCAAAATCGGTGATTTTAACAAGGATGAGCTTGACGAAAAGAAATTGTCCCATTATATGACCGGGCGCGAAGTCGAATATCCCAGGTATGTACGAAAGTGCAAGGATGACCGCGTCGTCCTGGAAGTGGATCGACTGACGCGAAAAGGCCACTATGAAAATATCAGCTTCAAAATGAGGCCGGGCGATATTGTGGGCCTTATCGGGCTGCTGGGTTCGGGTAGAACGGAACTGGCCATGTCCCTATTCGGGCTGAATCCCGCCCATTCCGGACAAATCAAAATCGACGGTAAAACGGTGAAGATAAAGTCGCCCATGACAGCCAAGAAGCATAGGATCGCCATGCTACCTGAAGACCGCATTACCCAGGGGCTTTTCATGGAAAGGATGATCAGGGAAAACATCACATCGTCGATCATTGATAAAGTGGCCAAAAACAAAATTTTCACGGATAAAAAAGCGGAAAACGATATTTCAGAACAGACAGTCGAAGAACTTAAAATCAGGACTCCGTCCGTTGAAACCGTAGTTGGAAATCTTTCCGGTGGCAATCAGCAGAAAGTTGTGATAGGTAAATGGGTAGCCACCCATCCACGGGTGTTTATCATGGATACGCCCACAGTGGGCATAGATATCGGTTCAAAAGCGGAAATTTATGAACAAATCCATAAATTTGCCGATCAGGGAATGGCCATATTGTTCATATCGGACGAAATACCCGAGATCCTAGCGAACTGCAACCGTGTCATGGTGATGCGCGACGGAAGATGTATAAGGATTTTGAACGAAGAAGATTTGGAAAAACCGGATGCAGAAAAGTTGATTTCGGAACTTATCAGCACCCGCGCTGAAGAGGAAAGGGAGGAAGCTGTACCGTGAAAATAAAGATCAGGGACCGCTACAGAGCGATACTTCTTATCATCATGGTGTTTTACAGTTTGTTTGTTGGCCTGATTAACCCAGCTTTTTTCAGCATTGAAACCGTATTCGATCTCATAAGGACCTCTTCCACTTCGCTAATGGTGGTCATCGGGCTTTTGCTTGTCATGATCTCCGGGGGAATAGACGTTTCTTTTATGGCAGTAGCCCTGTTTGGCAGTTATACAACCATCAAAATCATGATTGCTGCCGGGATTGACAGCCTTGCTTTTGCATTCGGATTGTCCATGTTGATCGGAGGATTTCTGGGACTGATAAATGCCCTTTTGATAAACTGGCTTAAGCTTCCTCCTTTCATTATCACTCTCGGGACCCAGAGCCTGTTTCACGGAATCATGACAACATTTATCGGGGACAAGTCGTTCGGAGCCGGTGTTCTGCCTTCTTGTCTCAACAAATTCGGGCAGGCTGTCCTGTTCAGTTTTCAATCTGATAACAGCAGGGTCGGATTGACGGCGTCGGTAGTGCCCATCCTTATCGTTGCCGCGGTTACATGGTTCATCCTTTACAAAACCATGATTGGACGTGGCATTGTGGCCCTCGGCAACAGTGAGGAAGCCGCGAGAAGAATTGGGTTCAATCCCTCCCGCATCCGCCTGTTCGTCTATACATACACGGGTTTGCTGTCCGGCATCATGGGAATTATCTATGTCGCCCAGGTTAACGCCCTTTATCCGAACAAGCTGGTCGGGGATGAACTGATGGTTGTGGCCGCGGCCGTAATAGGCGGTACCAAAATTACGGGCGGCCAGGGCAAAATTTCCGGCGCCATATTGGGTGTGTTGATAATCTATCTGCTCAACTCGACCTTGATTTTAATCGGTTTGTCCTCTTCGTGGAACGACCTGTTTGTCGGAGCAATTCTGGTAGTCTCGATCGCAGTAAGTTCATACCAGGAAAGGGTTAAAAACAGGAAGAATCTGATCTTTACGGAATAGGGGTAGGAAGGATATGAATAAAATTAGGAAACTTGCAGCGGGAGACATAAATTTTGCGATACTGATCGCACTGACATTGCTTGCCATTGTTTTATCGGGAGTATTCATCGGCGACAAGATGTTTACCGTTGCCAATATACAGGCCATGGCCTACCAGATTCCCGAGTTTGGTTTTTTATGCCTTGCCATGATGCTTTCAAACCTTATCGGAGGCATTGATCTTTCTATAATAGCCGCAGCCAATACCATAGCGATTTTTACCGCAAATGTTCTTAACGGAAGATGGGCCTTTGGAACCGACGGCGCGGCAAGAATCATTTTGGCCATCTGCGTGGCTTTGCTGGCAAGTATACTGTTCGGGTTGTTCAACGGTCTGCTGATTTCAAGGACATCGGCTCCGTCTCTGATTGCAACGCTCGGTACCATGACGCTTTATCGCGGAATTGGCATGGCGCTGACCGGAGGAAGCAGCGTGGGAGATATTGTCCCGGGATTTTCATACTTAGGGAAGGCCAAATTGCTGGGCATACCTTTTATTTTCTGGATCTTCATCATCGCTACGGGCTTGCTCGGGCTGGTGCTGTCAAAAACGACTTACGGTCGCGCGCTATACCTTTATGGCGGAAATCCCGTGGCGGCTCGATTCAGTGCCATCAATAACGAAAGAATGTGCAGGAGTGTGTTTCTGTTGACCGGACTGTTTGCCGGAATAGCGGGCATCATCATTTTAAGCCGGGTTAACAGCGCAAAGGTAGGTTATGGGGACACATATCTGCTGCAGACAATGATCGTTTGCGTTATCGGCGGAATCCATCCCAACGGCGGAAAGGGAACTGTCAAGGGTGTTCTGGTAGCCATTATTTTCATGCAGCTCCTTTCCAGCGCATTTACGATCATGACCCTGTCCCCCTATACCAAAAAGCTCATCTACGGAGCAATGCTGATTTTGGTACTTGGCATGAATTATTTTATTAACAAACTGATTCAAAAATACAAAACAAGGTGAAGGAGGTATATGCATGGATATAGGCACCCGTTACAGGGAACTGTATCAGATCGTTGTGAAAGAACATACGGAAGTGTTTGAAAAACAGGATACTAAGGAACTGGAAGACGTCATCGCTCTTATCAGGGAAGCCCGCCGTATATTTGTTATGGGTGTGGGCAGGGAAGGAATCGCCACAAGGGCTTTTGCCATGCGGCTGATGCATCTTGGGAAGGAAGTCCACTGGATCTGGGACGACACGACTCCCGGTATGGGCCGGGATGACTTGTTCATCGTGACGACCGGTTCGGGGAAAATCGGACACATACATTATGTAGCCGAACAGGCAAAAAAAACCGGTGCAAAAATCTTGGTGGTTACGGGTGGACCAAAAGAGAAAACGGCTCAACTTGCGGACCAGGTATTATTTGTTCCGGCCTGCGTTTATAACGGTACGGACGAAAGACTGGTTCCGTCCATCCAACCCATGGGCAACCTGTTTGAGCAGCATCTATTCATGCTGTTCGATATTATCGTCATGCTGCTGGAGGAATTGATGGAAATTAAGCATGACGATATGGAAAAGAGACATAGGAACATAGAATAGCAATTTTTTGGCAATAAAAACGATAAGGTTAAGCTCCGTGCCAGGTAAAATATGCTTTGCCCGTTTCTTGTTCGCAAAATGGCACGGGGCTTTTTCGTAAATAAAGAGAGCATGAAGTTGAAGTTTCTAGTAAAATAAAGGTAATCAAAACCATCCAAAGAACTTAAATCTATAAAATGGCAGATGACGTACTTGATCATCTGCCATATTGCATAAAGTTCTTCATTTTACTGACTCTACCCCAACATTTGACGTAGAACCTCGAAAATTGTCTGTGACGTGACCGTTTAGCCATGTTATATTGATGTACAATAATAGCCCTGGCCAACTCCAGGGCTATTATTTCGGGTATCGTGCCTATATTCACTTATAAAGATTGTTGATTTGAATGGTGGAGGTGAGGGGAGTCGAACCCCTGTCCGAAACCGTATCCGTAAGAGCATCTCCGGGTGCAGTTCATGTTTTGACATTCCCTCCGCTGTACGCCCATGAACAGGCTTACAGCTTCAGTAGCTTCATTTTGTCATGCACGGCTCAAAGCTT
>ENA-OWOZ01000083-OWOZ01000083.1-bioreactor-metagenome-genome-assembly--contig:-NODE-83-length-130696-cov-7.525398_pt1 | contig 130696 bp, 115 predicted proteins | sample MGYA00238140_ERZ651804 | MGnify/ENA primary metagenome ERZ651804 (study PRJEB26910, sample SAMN07631232) | bioreactor metagenome | isolation source: Switchgrass digestor | place: USA: Dartmouth...
ATGAAAAAGAGGAGTATTGCCATGGCTCTTAAAGGTATAGATATATTCAAGCTGACGCCAAAAACAAACTGCAAGGATTGCGGGTTCCCGACCTGCATGGCCTTCGCGATGAAGGTCGCTGCCGGTGCGGTTCCGATGGACAAGTGCCCGCATCTCTCGCCCGAGGTCCTCGAGCAGTTGTCTGACGCTGCCGCTCCTCCGATGAAGACTATCAGGACAGGCACCGGAGACCGTGAATACGTCCTTGGTGGCGAGACCGTATTATTCAGGCACGAAAAGACGTTTGTAAACAAGACTCTGTTTTCGGTTTCGGTATGCAATGCCGCTGCGGACGAAGAAAACGACGCGGCGTTCGCAAGTGCCGAAAGCATTGACTACGAACGGATCGGAGAGAGGATGCAGGTAGAGTTCCTGTATATCAATTATGTCCCCGGCAAGGGCGACGACCGCTACCTTGACCTGGTCAGGAGAGCTCTCCAAACCGACAAGGCTTTGATCCTCAGCTGCGGTGTTCCGGAAATGGCCGAAAGAGCTTTGGAGCTTGCCGCGGACAGAAAGCCCATCCTGAACGGCGCTGACAGTGAAAATCTTGAGGCAATGAATGCTTTGGCCCAAAAATACGGTGTCGTGCTCGGAGTCAAAGGCAGGGATCTGGACGAGCTTTACGACAACACTGCAAAACTCGAGTCTCTTGGGAATAAGAACCTGATCATTGATGTCGGCATCAAATCGATAGCAGACGCCTTTGCAAATGCCGTGCAGATCCGCCGTGCCGCAATAAAGAACCAGGACAGGACTTTCGGATATCCCACGATCGTGAATGTGGGAAGGCTTGCGCCCGGAGACAGGCTCATGCAGTCTGCGCTTGCTTCCCTGTTCGTCCTCAAGTACGGCTCGATCATCGTTATGAGCGCGATGGATCATGCCCAGGCGCTTCCGCTTTACGGGCTCCGCCAGAATATTTTCACCGACCCGCAAAAGCCTATGAAGGTCGAACCCGGTATCTATCCGCTCAATGGGGCGGACGAAAACGCTGTCTGTGCAGTTACCGTTGACTTTGCGCTCACATATTTCGTTGTATCCGGCGAGATCGAACGCTCGGGGGTCCCTGTAAACCTGCTCATTGCCGACGCGGGCGGTTATTCAGTCCTCACGGCCTGGGCTGCCGGCAAGTTCAGTGCTTCGTCGATCGCAAAGTTCATCAAGGAACACGAGGTCGAAAGCAGGATCAAGTCAAGGACTCTGCTTTTGCCCGGGAAGGTTGCGGTTTTGAAGGGTGAACTGGAAGAAAAGCTTCCCGGCTGGAAGATCGTCGTCGCACCGGGTGAAGCCATGCAGCTTGTGAAATTCCTTAAGGATTGCAAATAATACTGGATAAGGAGACTGTCGACCATGGGAAAATTCATAGTCATAGGGGAAAGGATCCACTGCATATCGCCTGTTATCCGGAAGGCGCTCAGCGAGAGGGACCCGGGCCCCATACTCAGGCGAGCCAAAGAGCAAATCGAAGCCGGAGCGCAGTATATCGACGTTAACATAGGACCTGCCGAATCCGACGGCGAAGAGCTCATGCAGTGGATAGTGAAACTGCTGCAGGAGAACTTCGACAACGTTCCCCTGTCCCTTGACACCGTAAACAGCAAGGCCATCGAGGCCGGACTCAAAGTTTACGACCGCTCAAAAGGAAAACCGATCATCAACTCCGCAAATGCGGGTGACAGGATCACAAACATAGATATGGCGGCTGAGTATGACGCCATCGTTCTGGCGCTGTGTTCCAAGGAGGGCATACCTGCCGACAATGACGAACGCATGCTCTATTGCCAGGAAATGCTCGAACGCGGCATGTCTCTTGGCATGGACCCCATGGACATGTGGTTCGATCCCCTGTTCCTGGTCATAAAAGGCATGCAGGACAAGCAGACCGAAGTCCTGGAAGCCATAAACCTGATAAGCCAGATGGGCCTCAATACGACAGGCGGGCTTTCGAACGTTTCAAACGGCATGCCGAAACACATCCGACCGATAATGGATTCCGCAATGATAGCAATGGCTATGCAGTGCGGGCTGACCTCTGCCATAGCGAACCCCTGTGATCAGAGACTGATGGAAACCATAAAATCCTGCGATATCATAAAGAACAATACGCTTTACGCAGACTCCTATCTTGAGCTATAGTGAGGATCCAACACACATCACCCTGCTGTTTCATCATTTTGCATGGGTGATGAAGCCCAAGTTTGGATAAAAGTTTGGGAACAGGAGCCGCCTTGTCACTATGCTGAGGCTTGGGCAATTCAGGCTTGTATGTAATGTGATCATTCTTTTACTTATATTAGGAAAGGGGCTATACTATGAGCGCGCTTACAGATCTTATTTATGCAGGTTCGAATGCGGTTGTGGGACTTACCGAAGGAGCGGTAAAGGACGCGATTGAGAAGTTCGGGGCCGACCACAAAGTGGCGTTCCCTGACACGGCATACTTTTTGCCGACCATATATGCGGCAACGGGCGTAAAGGTCAGGACTCTTGGTGACCTTCCTGCTTGCGTCGACGTAATGAAGAGCCTGGTATCATGGAAAGATGACCTGGGGGAGGCACTCAATGCCGGTCTTGCCACCGCCGTCGGGGCTGAGATCATTGAAGCACTTCAATATGCAACGGGGCAGGCGGCATATGGGACCGAGAGTGAAAGCGGTATCGGGTTCGTTCCCGATGCTGTCATCAGGTCGCTCGGTGTTCCGCTCGTCACGGGAGATATCCCTGGGGTCGCCGTGGTGATCGGCGAAGCCGCAAATCCTGACGATCTGGCTGCCGTTGTCAAGGATTATCAGAGCAAGGGAATACTCACGTTCCTGGTAGGAAACGTAATAGACCAGGCTGCAAAATGCGGCGTCCGAATGGGCCTGGAGTTCCGCGTGGTACCGCTGGGCCATGGAGTCACATCGGTGATCCATGTTGTGACCGTAGCGATCCGTGCTGCGCTCATTTTCGGCAATGTACAGCCCGGAGATATGAAAACACTGCTTACATACACTAAGGAGAGGGTACCTGCGTTCGTCAACACGTTCGGTCCTCTCAACGAGGTAGTCGTATCCGCCGGCGCAGGCGCGATCGCATTGGGATTCCCGGTCGTTGCAGACGTGGATCTGGGCGACAATCAGGTTCCCGGCGCGCTTGAGTCCTGCACCGATCACAGCCAGACTGTTCAGCGTTCACTGAGCCTGAGAAATATTAAGATCAAGGTCAAGGAGATGCCGATCCCTGTGGCGTTTGCCTCCGCATTTGAAGGCGAGATAGTCCGCAGGAATGACATGCATGCCGAATTTACCGTGGGTGTCACTCCGACATGCGAACTTGTCGCCATGAGGGAACTCGATGAGATAAAAGACCATTCGATCACACTGATAGGTCCCGATATAGACGGCGAGGCTCCGCTGAGCCTGCCGCTGGGCATTTTCGTCGAGGTTGCCGGCGCCAGGATGCAGGCGGATTTCGAGCCTGTCATCGAGAGGAAGATCCACTACTGGCTCAACTATATTGAAGGTGTAATGCACACCGGTCAGAGAAACCTTCTCCGCGTCCGCATTAACAAGGACTCCTATGAGAGGGGACTGCGGCTGAAACACTTTGGGGAAGTAATATACCACATGGTGATGGACGACTTTGAAAGCGTCGTGGATAAGTGCCAGGTCACCATCATCACCGACGCCGACAAAGTCAGGGAACTCCTTGAAAAAGAGGGCCTGCCGCGTTACAACGCTAGAGATGCCCGCCTGGCCTCCATGACGGACGAAAGTGTTGATACATTCTATACCTGCGTTTTGTGCCAGTCATTTGCTCCGGCGCACGTCTGTGTCGTAACGCCTGAACGCCTGGGTCTCTGCGGTGCGGTCAGCTGGCTTGACGCAAAGGCGACCAAGGAACTGGAGCCTGCGGGAACCGCACAGCCGGTCAAAAAGGAAGGCTGTTTGGACGAGGCAAAAGGTATATACGAGTCTGTAAACAAGGCGGTCGAAGAAGCATCGCACGGGGCTGTAAGCAGCGTTTCGCTCTATTCGCTGCTTGAGGACCCGATGACGAGCTGCGGCTGTTTCGAGTGCATATGCGGTATCCTGCCCGAGGCCAACGGCGTGATAATAGTGAACCGCGAATTCAAAGGGATGACCCCGGTGGGCATGACATTCGGCGAACTTGCATCCATGACCGGCGGCGGCGTGCAAACCCCCGGCTTTATGGGACACGGACGCCACTTCATCTCGTCAAAGAAGTTCATAAAGGCCGAAGGCGGCATACAGAGGATCGTCTGGATGCCCAAGGAGCTCAAAGACGATATAGCGACACGTCTCAACAAGACCGCGAAGGAGCTGCTCGGTATCGACAACTTTACAGACATGATCTGCGACGAGACGATCGCTACCGAGTCGGATAAGGTGCTGGAATTCCTGACGGAGAAGAACCACCCGGCACTCTCCATGGATCCGATCATGTGATTTTATATGAAGCCCGATCCGTTATGGCTCTGTTTCGAAAATTCAACAGTCCGTTATTCTGATAAATGACAGGTATATAATCGCTCTTGTTTAAGAATAATCTTGTTTAAGAATGATTTTTACCGCTAGAAATCGGTAGCGGAAACAAACAAGCACAAAATTATTAACTGATAAGCACAAAAGCCAAAGGAAACAGGATATGTTCAAAGTGACCTTCAGGGCCGAAAGCGGCGAAGATGTTGCAGTCTTTGCCGCTTTCGGCGAAAGCCTGCTTGACGCTGCAAGAAAAGCCAACATAGCTATCGACGCACCCTGCTCCGGAAACGGCTCCTGCGGAAAGTGCAGGGTGAAAGTCGTTTCAGGACAGGTAAAATCGGAAAAATCAATACATATCTCCGATGATGAATACAGCCGTGGCATCCGCCTGGCGTGCTGCACTTATGCCGACGGAGACATCGTCGTGGAGATCCCCGGGACGGCCGGCTCATACCAAAGCGGGATGAGGGTCGCCGACTTGAATTCTCCGGGGGGAAGGGCCGTATTTGAGGCGGCGATCGATGAAATAAGGAAGGCATCCATACCAATTGAGAACGGTTTCAGGATCATCGATGCGGAAATGGATCCGCCGACGGTGGACAACCCCATGCCTGACAATGAACGGCTCGCGCGTTGTATTCGGTCCCTTACCGGTACTGAGCGTGTGGTCATCCCTTTGCCGGTCATGCAGATGCTTCCGGATATCATGAGAGAAGAAAACTTTAAGCTGAAATGCGCCGTTGAAATAAACGGGGACAGCACATATGTGTATAATGCGGCCGCAATGTCTCAAACACTGCGTGCGATAGGCGTAGCCATCGATATCGGAACTACATCCGTATCCGCCATTGCGGCCGACATGAGCAGCGGGATGATCCTTGAGAATGCATCTGCGGGAAACGCCCAGATCAGGTACGGTGCGGATGTCATCAACCGCATAGTGGAGTCGACCAGGCCCGGGGGATTGAAAAGACTGCAGGATGCCATCATTCATGAGACTGTAAATCCTCTTATAGAGAAGATGTGCCGCGATGCCGGCATACACCCCTGGGAGATTTGCCGTCTGAGCATTGCGGCCAACACGACGATGAACCACTTGTTTACGGGGATCAACCCGGATCACCTGAGAAAAGAGCCGTATGTGCCCGCTTTTTATGAGCTGGCTGATATAAGGGCGCGTGATATCGGAGTCGACATAAACCCCGGCGCCCCGGTGATTTTTGCGCCCAATGTGGGAAGCTATGTCGGAGGAGACATAACTTCCGGGGTCTTCGCAAGCATGATGTGGAACCGCGACGAATTCACGCTGTTCATAGACCTTGGGACAAACGGGGAGATAGTTCTTGGCAGCCGTGATTTCCTGATGGGGTGCGCCTGTTCCGCAGGTCCCGCTTTTGAAGGCGGCGAGATAAGCTGCGGGATGCGCGCCACCTACGGGGCGATCGAAGCCGTGACGATAGATCCCGAGACCATGGATCCGGAATACAGGACGATCGGAGATACGGCTCCGGTCGGGATCTGCGGTTCCGGTATAATAGACCTGGTGGGTGAACTTTTCGCATGCGGCATCATAGATGCGAGGGGACGGTTCGTAAGAGAAGGAAGACGGATATTTCGCGACGAGTATGGAGTGGCCAGATACGTCATTGCATTTGCGGGGGAATCGGGCAGGACAGGAGAGCTTTCAATCGATGAGGCTGACATTGAAAGTTTTATACGTGCAAAAGCTGCGATCTACTCGGCAATTATGACGATGCTTGACTCGCTGTCCATGGATTTTGGCATGATCGGGCGTGTGCTTGTCGCGGGGGGTATAGGCAGCGGCATAAATATCAGAAACGCCATCCGCATCGGTATGTTTCCGAACCTGCCCGAAGACAGGTTCAGCTATATCGGGAATGCATCGCTGACGGGAGCATATGCGATGCTCATGTCTGACAAAGCTGCGGAGCTTATTAAGAATATAGGACGCAGTATGACATATCTGGAACTCAGTGTATACCCCAGCTATATGGACGAGTTCGTTGCAGCCTGTTTTTTGCCGCATACGAACAGTTCACTCTTTGAGTAAACATATATTTGGCTCAACACTCTTTTGATTTGGGAGAGCGCATAATGGAAATCCTGAGGTTGCTGGAAAAATGCAGGACTCCTGTCCTTGACCGCCTTTTCTCAATGATCACTTTCCTGGGCGACGAAGTCATCATATTGGGTGTTGCGTTTGTAATCTTTTGGTGCCTGGATAAGAGGCTCGGTTATAGCATGATGTATTCCGTTATGGTCGGAGTAATAATGAATCTGTTTCTCAAAGCCCTTTTCCAGATCCCGCGTCCATGGGTCCGCGATCCCATGTTTACCATAGTTGAGAGCGCAAGGGCAGCCGCAACAGGATATTCATTTCCGAGCGGGCACACTCAAAACTCGACTGTTTTGTTCGGAAGCCTGTTTAGGGCCGTAAAACGGAAAGGCTTAAGGATCCTGCTGATCGCCGTGATTTTCCTGATAGGATTTTCGCGGATGTACCTTGGAGTGCACACTCCTGCCGATGTCCTGACATCATGGGTAATAGGCGCGCTGCTTGTTGCCTTTGTGTTCCCGCTTCTGCGCCGTGCCGAAACGGACAGACGGGTAGGTCTGTTTGTCAACATTGGATTTGTGATGGCTGCGGCTTTGCTTGTTTTATTCTCCGAGAGGACCTTCGCAAGTGCGGTCGGGGCAGAGTCGGTGAAATTTGCGGCCGACGGTGTCAAGCACGCATACACGATCTTGGGTGTTTCTTTGGCGTTTCCGATAGTATGGTATGTTGATTTGCGTGTGCTGAAGTTCGACCTGAAAGCGGAGTGGTGGGCACAAATCATGAAATGCCTTGTCGGTGTTGCTCTCGTATATGCGATCAGGATCGGTCTGAAGCCGGTAATGGCATCGTTCATAAGACATGAAGGAGCGGCAAGTGCGGTAAGGTATTTTATCCTTGCATTATTCGGAGGAATGGCCTGGCCGGGCACATTTAGGTTCTGGGCAAGGCTCGGGGAAAAATACGGGTCGCTGTGAATTACCCTTTACATCTGATAGCAAATTATCAATTATACTGGATCAACCGGCAATAATGCAATAAAAGCATATAAAAATAAGGGCTCTGCTGACTGTTTGGCAGAGCTTTTTTTACTGCGCATGTCCAGTTCTGAATAAAGATGCTCTTAGTTATAAAGACTAAGATAGATTTTAAACCGCAAAGTCAAGAGGTGACGGAAATGCTGCAAGGTTTGAAGCTTGCAGGTTACCTGCAGCTTGCTGCAGAACTGATCGTTATTTTGATCGTTCCGATCGGGCTTTCGAAGTTTTGCCAGTGGATCAGGAAACAGCTGGGATGATATCGGTCCATGCGCGCATAATACACCGATAAGAGAGGAAGCTGCATTCATATGCGGATAGGGAAAAAAGAGGACAACGGACAAAATGACCGTATGCCATCCATGGCGGGGAAAGAGATAGACAGCGATCACGACGTTTTCCTGAAACACTCGCTGTCGTCAAATATAAAATTGCTGAACAGGTATGTGAGCAAGGATGCCGATGTGGTATTCAGATTCCTGAAGCTTCTTGACGGCCAGCAGAATGCCGTTCTAGTATATGTTGACAACCTTGCTGATAATCAGTCAATACAACAGCATATAATTGCGCCGATACTGAAGGAGTTTGGCAAGGCAAAGGGTGTTTTGCCGGGTCCCGTGAAAATCGACAGGCTAAAGGACTCGGTCGTCACCGCCCGATGCGTGGCCGAGACGAATAAGCTCAACGAATGTGTTCTTGAAATTTTTAAGGGCAACACGGTATTCATACTGGACGGTTCAAACAGGGCGCTCATTTTTACGACACCGGGCTGGAAAACAAGGGACCAGGACGAACCCCTCGGGGAGCCGTCGATCAGAGGGCCAAGGGACAGCTTCGTCGAAAGCCTGCAGGAGAATATCGTCAGGGTACGCCGCAGGATCAGGGATTCCAGCCTGACCGTGAAAAAATACAGCCTGGGGCGCAGGACGAAGACGGAAGTTGCTGTCATGTATCTCAGTGGGGTGGCCAACCAGAAGATAGTTGATGAGCTGGACCACAGGATAACGAAAATCGATACCGACTCGATAATGGCTTCAGGGTACATTGAGCAATTTATCGAAGACAATATTTTGACCGTGTTCCCGCAGGTCCAATACAGCGAGCGTCCCGACAAAACGGCGGCGGCCATTTTGGAAGGACGCATAGCCATTTTGGTCGACAACACGCCGTTCGTCCTTATCGTACCCACTGTATTTTCGATGTTCATACAGGCTCCGGACGACTATTACGACAGATGGATCTACAGCACCTTCATACGTTGCATCAGATATGTAGCTATATTGATCTCGCTGTTCTTACCGGCATTTTACGTTTCGCTTATTTCTTTTCACCAGGGACTGATCCCGACAAGGCTCGTGATCTTCGCCGCTGCCACAAGGGAGGGAATACCTTTCCCTGCACTTATTGAAGCGTTGATTATGGAAGTGACCCTGGAGATCCTCAGGGAAGCGGGCGTCAGGCTTCCAAAATCCATAGGCCAGGCAGTAGGAATAGTCGGGGGACTGGTCATCGGTGAAGCTGCTACGAACGCGGGGATCGTAAGTCCGGTCATGGTCATCATAGTCGCACTGACCGCAGTCTCATCATTTTCGATCCCTCAGTACTCGATAGGCATATCGATGCGAATATTGAGGTTCTTTATAATATTCGCTGCGGGTGTATTTGGGCTGTATGGCGTTGTGATGGCTTTCCTGATGGTCACCGCGAATCTTACCAAGCTGAGAAGTTTCGGCCTTGATTATATGAGCCCGTTGGCCCCGTTCAGGATGGGCGATATGAAGGATTTCCTGATCAGGCTGCCCATGCCTGCAATGAAGAGAAGACCGAGAACACTCAAGAACAGGGACGAAAAAAGGCAGGGGGATGAGGATTGACCGATGGGTAATCATAAGGACACCGTAACTTCCAGGCAAGTTACGATTGCTGTATTTTCGCTTGTTATCGGTGCCGGGATCCTTACGGTCAGCAGGGAAGTAGTAGACACGGTGCAAACGCCGGACGCGTGGATCAGTGTCCTGCTGGCCGGATTGCTAACGATGATCGCCGGTGCGATGTCCGTCATCCTGTGCAACAGGTATCCCGGGAGGACGATCTTTCAGTTCAGCAAGGAAGTCGTCGGGCCGGTTATCGGAACTGTGGCAAATACGATCGCCATCCTGTACTTTATTTTTATCGCTGGTTTTGAAACAAGGATTTTGTCCGAGATCGTATCGACATACCTTCTGCATAGGACTCCTGAAAAGGTGCTGATGATAACATTCATCTGGGTGGCGACTTACCAGGCGATCGGCGGGATAAACCCGATCCTGAAAGCATTCGAAATATACTTCCCGATAGTCATCGTTCTTCTGGTCGGCATATTGCTGCTGAGCATGAGAAAGTTTGAAATAATCAACATCCTTCCCTTTTTCGGAAATGGGATAACCCCATTGCTGAAAGGTGTTGGCAGTTCGCTGACGATATATGCGGGGTATGAGATCATATTCGTTACGACCGCCTGGATGGAGAAACCAAAAGACGCCATGAAGTCATTGTTCAAGGGGCTGATATTGACAACCGTAATAAATACGGCGGTAGTTTTGATCACGATCGGAGTGATGTCGATCGACGAGATAAAGAACCTGGCATGGCCAACTTCAAGCCTTGTTGCTGAAATAGACCTGCCTGGAGGATTCATAGAAAACTACAAACTGTTTTTCATCATAATTTGGATGATAAGCATATATACAACTTTTTTAGGCGTACAGTATTTGGCTGCAGTGGGTATCAGCCAGACTTTTCCCGTAAAATACAGGAATGCATTGTTTGCCATTTTACCATTTATATATTTGGTGGCGCTGGTGCCACATGACCTCGGAGAAGTTTTCATCATGGGAAGCGCAGTGGGTTATACCTGGTTAGGTATAGGACTGGTCGTCCCCATGTTATTCCTTGTCATATCTTTGATCAGAGGGAATAAAAAGGGGGGGAGGGCTAAGCAGAAATGAAGGCTAAAAAAATAACAGCATTCACGCTGATAATAATCATGTTTACCTGTGCTGCGTGCTGGGACAGACATGAGGTTGAGGAACTGGGATTGGTCGTTGCAATGGCAGTGGATAAAGAGAGCGGGAGCGATGATAAGTTTACGATGACTACCCAGTTCGTCAATCCCAACGGCGTAAGAGAGCCCGAGACAGGTTTCAAGGATTCGAAAGCATATTTTAATCTGTCGCGCTCGGGAGAAAGCATATTCGAGACCTTGCAGGATTTTGATATCGTAAGCAGCAGGATACCGAACTTTGAGCATTTGAATATAATAGTCATCAGCCAAGAGGCCGCAAAATCGATCGATGTATATAGGTTCGTGCATACGCTGCTCGCATTTTGGGAAGTGCCGCGCAATGCTTATGTGCTGATATCCGAAAGTGAAGCCCGTTCACTTCTCAGCAGAGAACCCGAACTTGAACATATGCCGGCATTTGAAATCGACAGGATGGTAACGACAGAAACAGGAACATCGAAAAAGCAATTCAAGAGGTCGCTTGGTGACCTGGCAAAGGATTTCGCCGCCGGTTCGAGCGTTGCAGTCCAAAAGGTCTCTTTTGAAGAATCCATAGCATTGAAAGGCGCCGCGATCATCTGCGGGAAAGAATACAAGCTGCTTGGATTCCTGGACGAAAGGGAGACGGAAGGGCTCAACTGGCTCAACGGAAATGCGGTGTTGAGCAGCATTTCCATTGAGGAAAAGGAGTCCGGAAATGTCATAAACACTACTCTCAATATAAAAAAACACAAAATCGAACCTAAAATAAAAGACGACAGGATATCTTTCAAGGTGAGCATAATTGCCGAAGGAGATATAACCGAAAACTGGTCGGAAACTTCAGATGTCATGGAATCGGAGTTTTTACGCGGCATTGAAGTGCAGATCTCCGATGAAATGGAAAAGCGTATATATGACACCCTGGATGCGTTGCAGAAGAAGTTCAAAGCGGATGTGGCGTATTTTTGGAAAACCGTCAGGTCGACTGACTTCCGGCTGTGGGAAGAAATCAAGGATGACTGGGACGATATTTTCAGCGAAGCTGACATAGAAGTGAATGTGGATTTTCATATTCGCGGTTTCCACAACAGGACCTCGAGATAATAGAAAGCATATTTGCGGTCCTGTTATGGAAAACGGGGACAAGTTCACTGACCGGCTCAAAAGATGGGGTTTTGGGCCAGAGATGTGTCCTTTTGATCATTGGATCCAAAGTTAAAAAACCCCTGCTTCTCCGATTGACGAGAAGGAGGGGTTCAGGCAATATGAGATACTCAAAAAAAGCAATTCAGCCTGCAATGTCAATATCCGTGGATCGATCCCTAAGTGGTTTCGCGTTCTATCAGTGTATGTGGGATTATGATCTTTCGGCCAATGTTGGATTTGCCTTGTATTATCAGATCCAAGCAGCGGATGGCTTCGGCACTGATTTCATGATAAGATTGTGCCACTGTGGTGATTTCGGGGATGATGGTTTCCGCCATATATGAGTCATCGAAACCGGTTACGGCGATATCATCCGGGATACGTATACCCTGGCTGATCAACTCTTTTACACATCCGACTGCGATGGTATCCACGACGCAGCAGATGGCGTCCGGTCTTTCGCTGAGAGACAGGAAGTATCTCGCTGCATCGCGGCCGCCCTCTATTGAGTAATCTGCGCGGTAAATATACTCCGGCTTCTGCTCGAGGCCATACCTTTGCAATGCATTGCGGTAACCTTCTATCCTGTTCAAATTGAAAAGAAAATTATCCTCAAGGGCAGTGTAAGCGATCTTCCTTTTGCCCTTTTCAATAAGTAAAGATGTCATCTCATACGAGGCCTTTTCATCATCAGTAAGCACCACATATGTCGGGTCAAAGGGATAATACTCTCCGACCTGCACGACGGGAAGGGAACCGAATAAAGCGGCAACTTTCTCGCTCTTGCTCATAACATTGACAAGGATGACCCCGCAGAGGATATCCTTCTCCAATAATCGGAGCACATCCGTGCATTGGTCATACGTGTCGGGGCTGTCATCAAGCAGTTCAAACAGAACGACATATCCCATCTCGTTTGCCGCCAGTCTGAAACCATCCAGAAGCGGACGTGAGAACATAGTCGTAATGACAAGGATTATTTTATTTTTGATGCCTCGGATGGCTATCCTGCGCGGGATCTCATAACCGACTTTTTTTATGGCCTGCATGACTTTATTGCGCTTTTCTTCCGTTACAAGCAAGCTGTTGTTGATAACGCGGGAAACAGTCGATATGGATACTCCGGCCTCAACTGCTACGTCTTTTATCGTTGCCAATTATAAACCCTGCCTTAAATCGAAAAATAATCCTGTTTATTATATCACAAGGATAACATTTTTCAAGTTTTTGTGATGGCAGCTGCGAGAAGATTTTGCATGACATTTTCAGACTATTTTCAGTCCATAAGTCCTTATATACATAATGTACCATACAAGATATCAAACCCATGTCCCTGTTAATATTTATCCAGTCTGCCCTGGTCAAATCTTAATAAAAGTTATATCAAATGTTAATTGCTCATGCCGGAATATTAATGCTGCTTTGAAAATATATTGAAATTTTTCAGAATCTGCTTGACACTGATTCAAATAAAAACTAATATAAGTTCAGAAAGCAAACTTACTCGAAAGGGTTTCGAAAGAGCAAGTGCATTTACTGGTTAAGGAGTTGAAAAAATGAGGAAAGTGCAGGAAGGCAAACCTAAACTTGGTATCTCCGTCTATAGCTATTGTCAGGTTCTCGGCCGCTGTATGACCCTTGAGGACGTATTCAAAGACATGTATGACTGCGGTGCCACCCACTTTGAGCTGCTGACATCCCATATCGAGAATTATCCCAATCCTTCTCCACAATGGATCGATCACTATTTCTGGCTCTGCGAAAAGTACAAAATGCAGCCGGCAGAAATGGGCCATTGGGCTGAGACCCATCTGCGCCGCGGCGACAGGATGAGCGACGAGGAAGTGCTGTTCAATCTTATCAGGGACTTCAAGCTTGCAAATCTTCTTGGCTTCAAGGTCCTGCGCACGAAGATCACCACCGTCAACCTGTATTGCGATCCCGAGCCCGGATGGGAAAGGATCATTGAAAAGGCACTCCCGTATGCAGAAAAGTATGACGTGATGATGCAAAACGAGGTGCACTCTCCGACTCTGCTGACACGGAAGCATGTGTTCGATTACCTTGAGTTTATTGAGAAGCATAAGACGAAGCATTTCGGAATAAATGTGGATTTCGGTACTTTCCAAAATGCATGGCCGGAGGATATCTATTCGCCTGAAGCCCTCAAGACGCTGAAGCAAAGAGGGTTCGGCTCCGAGTGGAGCAAGCCTGAGGATATCAAGGCGGTCCTCCCGTATTCAAAAGCCTGCCACGCAAAATTCAACTATGTAGACGAAAATTTCGAGGAGCGGACCATACCTTACAATGATGTCCTCAAAATCATGATAGATCATGGTTGGGACGGTTATCTGATTTCCGAATATGAAGGGCCCGGACGCGACGACGACGCATTTCTCGGCGAGCAGATGCGCCGGCATCACATAATGATGCGTCGTATGCTAGGATATTGCTAAAGGTGGGGTGTAAAGATGGTTGACAATCATTTCATACAAATGAGAGGCTTTCACAATCTCTACGACGAAAACGGCAAATGCTGGGGCTTCCAGTTCTGCATGAGGACGAAGTACTATAAAGGCATCTGGTTGTCACAGTTCCGTACAGGAAACGTTATCGTCGACGGTGTAGTATATCCAAAAGATACCCTGATATGGAACATCCAGGGCATGGATTATACAGCCGAGGAAATGTATGACCGCACTGATATTTACTGGCAGGTAAACGAGATAGCTACAGTCAAGGTGCCTAAGGAAGGCGGGCTTGAACAGGGCTACCATACGGTCGAAGTCGAGTTTGGCTGGGTATGCAACTATAATACAGCCGTTGAGCCTGAATATGACGGCAGCGGCCTTGGTACCATGGGACCTTATATCGTTTTGGGCACAGGACAACGTGTCGTTGGGCATCCGACGGAGCGTCGCCTGCTTCTGGTCTGGTAGTAGGGCTGCTGTTTTTGCTGCATCAACGGAGCTTATCGAAAAGGAAGCAGACGCGTTTTCGCTGTTCGTTTTTGCTGCTCCGGAGCATAGGTGCGGTCCCGTCAAATTTGAAAGCTGAAAATGAAGCGATCTTGCTATTACGAAAAACATTCGGCAGGCTTTTTGCCTGCCGTTTGCCGTATAACCTGACTTGAAGTGTCATGGCAAGAGATATGCGCTGTGGCTGTCTTACTGGCTTGATCCTATATATTTCTTTCACCATTTGAGAGTACGGTACAATTGCCGCCAGTCAAGTAGAGATTTTATGGCTATCCTTTTTTCTTGCCGGCCGACTTTTGATTGAGATGCTTTGCTTCAGCAGCTCCATTTTGGATCGAGTTTGCCGCCTGGCTGTAGTTTCCGCCGGAAGCGGACTGCTGATTTAGTGCCTTGGCTTGCTGCAGGTCAAAGTTGGACACGGGCGGCTGCCCGAAAGTGTTTGCCTGTTGTGCGTTTGCGGCGGATTGCTGATTGAGCTTCCGGGCTTCCTGGGCGCCCTTCTGGATGGAGTTGGCGGCCTGACTGTAGTTTCCGCCGGATACCGACTGCTGGTTCAGTTTCTTTGCCTGCTCAAGGTCTTTCCTGTTGTCCATACTCATCGTTTTCCGTTCCCTTCCTTTTCTGTGAAGATGATCCCGTCAGGAATCACATATATATGTTTTGCTGATAGAAGGGGACTTATAGCTGGGAAAACAAGTATGAAAATCATATTAATCGAATATAATTTGCATATTTTTAATTTTTATTAAAATCGGGACTGTTTTTGATTATCCAGATGATCTTGCTCAACTCAGAGCGCTTGATATTATCCTGCGGTTTAAATACCCGAGTGCCGTTTTCGATAACGCCCTCTATAATACCGGTCTCATACAAAGCAAGTACATGACCGTCATCTGTATCCGCAAATGGGGTTTCGAGATATGATTCCGGAAGTTTCAGTGCTCTGGCGGCTATTTGAGCTACCAGCAGGCGGTTGATGGGGGCATCAAGGTCTGTGATCACGCCTTCTTCAACGATCCCGTCCTGCACGGCGATATCCAGAAATCCCGATGCCCAATGGCCGCCGGTTGCCGTTTGAGGTTCGTATCCCGCGACCAGAAGGATCAGTTTGAGTGCCTCTCCGCATTTTGTGGGGTTGCCGGGCCTGAATGTGCCGTCAACATAGCCGCCTATGATATTATCTTTACTCAAATCACTGACATATGTATAGAACCAGTCTTCGGTTTTCACATCGGTATACAAACTGTCCGGGTTTTTGACTACTCCTTTGACAAAGCTTGCGTAAACTCTGAGGTTCCTGTCTGCTGTCATGTCCTCAGTTATTTTTTCTCCGTCTTCGGTGTACCAACCTGTAAAAGTATACCCTTCAAGATACGCTTCCGGCAGTGACCCATACGGTTTATTATACTCATACAGTAAAACGTCGGAGTCGATTTCGCCTTCACCCGGATCTAGTATGAGATATCTGAAATCCGGGGATCCGCCGGTGCCGTAGTCTCCGTAAAGAAACAGCCTGGCTTCTTTTATCCGGCGGTTCAGGAGCTGCCTGTTAACGGTCTTTCCTACATGGCACCATATGGCCAGTGCGTCAGCGAACTCAACATCGGAATAATTACTGAGACCGTTTATCAGGTAAGTTCGCAGTCTGTTCGAAGACTTCAGCCAGCCTGTTCCGAGATTGTATGAAAAACTCAAAAGGGCGTCATATTGGTTCTGGTTCAATGAAATATCGTATTCTTTCAGGAATTTGTCCAGCTGTGATCTTATTTTCTGTACAGCGTTGTAAAGCAGTTTGTGCGCCTCCTGCCTTGATATGCCGTTGGGATAATCGTTGGGGCCGCAGCTTGTGCCGTAGCCGATATAATAATGGGAAGAATCCGAACGCACATACTGCGAGAAGCCTTCAAACCCCTTGATGAATTCCAATCCGGCATCGCTGATGTCCGTTGGAAGGGAAGATGCAGCAAAAGCGACTGGCAACATGCTGAAAAGATACAGAAACAATATCAAGCTGATAATGATTTTCTTCACCGATACATATACCTCCGATTGATTTTGACTTGGGTGCGGCCGGGAGCTGACTCGCGGACGGTCCCAAAAAACTTTTTCCTATTCTCTACTCCTTGTCGTTTTGATTTTCCGCCGGGCCGGAAATGTCACCTCGCTGCGCCAAATCGGCGACGATCTTTTCATACAACTGCTTATCGATTTTGTACTTGGCGAGGTACAGCAGATAACCGGCGGCTATGAAAATGATCGGCAGGATCAACATCGACATTTTCATTATCAACAGTCCGGTATCGGTCACATCATCCGGGGTCGCGGCTGCGTTTATTCCGGATATGATAATTGTAAATCCGACTATGCCGTTTGCTATTGCCCCACCGATCTTGTTAATGAACGGCTGGATCGAAAAGGTCACGCTTTCGTTCCGCTTCCCGGACTTCCACTGCCCGTATTCGATCGTGTCGGCCAGGAACATGAGCATGAGCAGCTGAATGAACGCCTCCCCGACAAAAATAAGGATACCGGCTACTCCGAGCGGGATCATGTTCATGGGAGATACAAAGAAGATGATATAACCGATCGCGACCAAAGCGGTTGATATTGTATAAAGCTGCTTGCGGCTATACCTTTTTGAAAACACCGGAAATACCGACAGTGCGGCAAGCTGGGAGACACCCAGGATGCCGGCAAATACCGAGTACATGTTTTCGTTCTTGAAAGCATACTTGAAAAAGTATACTCCAAAACTTGTTGTGGTCACATAACCGATCATAAACAATGCCATTGCGATAGCCGTGTAGAGAAGCTGATCGTTTTTGAATATCGCTTTCAGCATCCCCCTGATAGTAGTTGTTTCTTCCTGCTTGAAAAAGCCCTTTTTCTCCTTTACCCCGAAGACCGTAAATGCCTGGAATCCCAGCAGAAGAGCAGCTACTGCAACGGCAAAGACGAACCAGCCTGCGATATCGCTTCCCGCTGCTTTGGAGAGCATGTCTGTCAGGGGCAGTATGCCGACGACGACTATATACATGCCCACGTTGGCGCATATGCGTGCAAATGCCCCGATTTCTTCCCTTTCGCTTTGGTCAAGAGTCAGTGCCGGAAGCATAGACCAGTAAGCGATGTCGTTTAGGCCGAAGCTTATATCCCAAAGCAAATAGAAAACGCCGAAAAGGAATATATACAAAGTACCTGAGAGACCGAGATCCGTAAACATCAGAACGGTCAGGACGGAGGAAAGTACCGCTCCTATTACTATCCAGGGTTTGAACTTTCCGTATCTTGAACGCGTGTTGTCGACAATGACTCCCATAAACGGATCATTTACCGCATCGAAAACGCGAAGGACTGTCAGGATGCTTGTCATCCACCACATCGTTGAGTCGGGAAGATTCAAAATGTCAGTCAGGTAGAACATCAGGTACATGCTTACAAGGCTATATAGCATGTCCCTTCCGACAGTTCCGAGGCCAAAGAAATACTTATTGCCCTTTCGTTTCATTGCTTTACTTCCTTTCCTGATAATGCAGGCTTATTCAGCGAGTCTGAACGTCACTTTCCGATCTGTCGTTTTGCGCTTTGATTATATATAAATTGGAGCCGTAATCGCCCATGATACGCATATTTGTGTTATATCCGCTGCCGATGAACTGGCTGTTGAGCCTGATGCCCTCTTCAAGCACGATGCCCCAACCCTCGTACTGCTCCACGGCATCGGGAAGCCTGTAATATTTGTCTGCGGTTCGGAACAGGAAACCGTTCGGATCGACTTTCATAGGTATCGCGTGTCTGACAAGTGCCCCGAACCGACGGATCGCATATGTCTGTTCAAGTGTTTTGACGGTGTATCTCTTATCCGGATCAAGACCGGTCAGCGGAAGGATGTCATTTGTATCGCTTGCGGGTGCGAGCGTCTGAAAGTGTCCCGCTATTGCGGTATCTCTGTCGTCGGACACGCAGAGCAGGTTTTCCTTATGGGGCTTTCTTTTGTCAAATCGATAAAACTTCCCATACTGCAGCACGCGGCGGTACTTTTTGTACTCGGAAATCTGCTTCCTGATCTCCTTGAGCTCGGAGAAGTTCAGATATTTCAGATCCAGCTCATAGCCGAGTACGCCGAATGCGGATACATTGAACCGCGTCGGCAGAGGCGTGTTGCGAAGCGTTTGCTGATGCGGCGCTGCCGAGACATGAGCACCCATGGTCGAAAGAGGATAGAAGTAACTGAGTCCGGTTTGTATTTTCAGGCGTTCTACCGGATCGGTGTTGTCTGAAGCCCAGATCTGGGGTGAAAAACATAGCATACCCAGATCGAACCTGTTGCCGCCGGAAGAACAGCTTTCCAGAAGGATGTGCGGCCTGTCATGGAAAATCCGCCTGAGTATGTCATACAGACCTGTAATGTACCTGTGGTAAAACTCGCCCTGATTTTCCAGGCACGGAGAGTACATATCCGTCATGTGCCGGTTCATATCCCATTTAACATATCCAATGTTCGCGCTGTCAAGCACGCGACGGACATTTTCCACTATGTAGTCGCGGACCTTGGGGTTGCAGAGGTCAAGTACCAGCTGATTGCGGCCATAACTGGGCTTTCTGTCAGGTATGCATACCGCAAATTCAGGGTGGCTTCGATACAGGTCGCTGTCTTCGTTTATCATCTCGGGTTCGAACCACAGCCCGAAGGCCATACCGAGTTTGTTGATCTTTGCCGCAAAAGCAGCAAGCCCCCGCGGCAGCTTCCTTCGGTTGACATGATAATCTCCAAGGCCGGCATTGTCGCTGTCGCGCTTTCCGAACCAGCCGTCATCCAGAACGAAAAGCTCAACACCCAGAGCCTTGGCCTTTCTGGCTAGACGCATCAAACGGCCCTGGGTGAAGTCGAAAAAACAGGCTTCCCAACTGTTGAGCAGGACCGGACGCTCTTTGCCCTTCCAGTCTCCCCGAACGATGTGCCTGTTTATGAAATCATGGAAGTTTTGGCTTGCGCCGTTGAACCCTCTGTCGGAAAAGGTCATCACGGATTCGGGCGATTCGAACTTCCCGCCCTGTTCAAGTTTCCACTCAAAACATTGCGGGTTGATGCCCGTCATCACCCGGACTGAACTGCTGCTCCTTTCAACGGCTTCATAGTGGTTCCCGCTGTATACGAGGTTGAACCCGTAGACCTTGCCGTGGTTTTCGGATGCGCCTTTTTCATAAAGCATCATTCCGGGATTTGCGATATTGCTTGACGCTCCTGTGAGCGATTGGTTTACATAAAGTCCATATGTAACGGGACGTGTGCATTTATGGGCTTCCTTTATCCAACCGCCGTGAAGGGTCAGCAGTTCATAATCACCCTCGGGAAGGTCGAGTGACATGCTCATAAGTTTCCGTATTATGAGGGGGTTTTCGTTGTTGTTTTGCAAAACGGTCCTTCTTGTGATGACATTGGTATCTTCGTAGACTGTGTAATACAGGAACAACGATACGTTATTAGGCTTATCGGTGAGGCATACCTCAAGTGTCCTGCACTCTTCCGGACTTCCGTAAGCGGTCGGCAAAGAGTCGCTTTCCAGATAGCCGTCGAAAATCTGGTGCGACTGATATGTGAAGTCCGAGACAAACGTGCCGTCGGGCATCTTGACTTCGAGAGGGGAGTGGCGGAAATCCCCCTTGCCTATCCCGGAGTATTCAAGGGTCAAAGTGTTCAGCGAATATGTATTGTCGGACGCATCATAAGCCACGTTTCCGCCGGGCATGATCGTGTGCTTGGTCAGGAGCGGTGTTATATCCTGCTGAGGTATTTTACGTCCATAATAAACGCTCTCAAGATGACCAAACCCGGTAATGCGAAAGATATAGCTTGTATCCCTGGTAGTCAGATAAAATACATTGTTGTCCGATACGATCATCCTATAATTACCCCCTCCCAAGGATATATTTTCCCGTCCAGTACTCCTCTTTTGTAGTTGGAGATCAGGACGTTGCCTTGCATGTCGATTTTTCTTGTCCGGGGACTGAAGTTCAGTATAACCTTCAGCTTCCTGCCCAAATATTCTCTCTCGTATATAAAGACTTTGCGGCCGATCTTCAAGGGTTTGAACGTACCTTTCCGCAATACGGGCGAAGCCGAGCGCAGCCGGATCAGATCTTTGTAGAAAGAGAGTACCGAATTTGGGTCATTTTTCTGGTCAGCGACATTTATCCTGGTATAGTTATGATTAGCGTTTATCCACGGACTGCCGTCGGTAAACCCGCCGTGCTCGCCCGTATCCCACTGCATGGGAGTCCGGGCGTTGTCCCTGCTCGTCCTCTTTATGAGACTCCACCTGAACCATTTGGGGAAATGCAGGTCGCACGCGATTTTATAAATGTTATGCGATTCGACGTCACGGATATCCTGCATGGAGACAAAGTCAAAGTTTGTCATGCCGATTTCCTGGCCCTGGTAAATATACGGAGTTCCGCGGAGAGTGAGAAGGAGCATTGCCAGCATCTTGGCGCTCTTTTCCCAAAAGCGGCCGTCGTCCCCGAACCTGGAGACACTTCGGGGCTGATCGTGATTTTCGAGGTAGTTTGCGTTCCAGTCCAGTTCCCTCTGCCATTTCGAGATGACCCTGAAAAAACGCTTTGGCCTGAACCTGCGCTTGAACCACTTGACGATGAACTGGTCTGTCTCCATGTGCTCAAATGAAAAGACCATGTCAAGTTCTCCGCGGTCCGCGCCGCACAGGTCCCTTGCCATTGACGGTGTCACGAATACCGTTTCCCCGACCGTAAAGCAATCATATTTTGACAGGACTTCCTCCCTGAGTGTCCTGAGAATTTTGTGGTTGCCTTCCTGTGAGAGATAGTGTTCGATGCCTTTGAGGATCAGCCTGCTTTTGCCGTCTTCCAGCGATGTCTTGTAAATTATATTTATAACGTCGCACCTGAAGCCCGCGATCCCCTTGTCGAGCCAGAAGCGCATTATGTCTTTTACTTCTTCCAGTACCCTGGGGTTATGGTAGTTGAGGTCGGGCTGCTTCTTTGAAAACAGGTGCAGATACCATTCACCTGTTTGCTCGTCCTTTTCCCAGGCGCTGCCTCCGAAGAAACCTGTCCAGTTGTTAGGGGGGCCGCCGTTTTTCCCCTTCCTCCAATAGTAGTAGTCCCTGTACTCGGGATGGCCCTGCCTGCTTTTGACGAACCAGGGATGCTCGTCTGACGTGTGGTTGATGACAAGGTCCATGATGATCCTTATACCCCGTCTGCCCGCTTCGGCAATCAGGCGTTCCATGTCCTCCATGGTGCCGAATTCGGGATTTATGTCCCTGTAATCGCTGATGTCGTAGCCGTTATCATCGTTTGGGCTTTTGTAAACGGGGGACAGCCATATCACGTTGACGCCGAGATCCTTTATGTAATCCAGCTTCGATATTATTCCGGGAATATCTCCTATCCCGTCGCCGTTGGAGTCCTTGAAGCTGCGCGGGTAGATCTGATAGACGACCGCGTCCTGCCACCATCGGTCCAATCGAATGCACCCCCTTGTCACCAAATCATGGTTATTTTATCAGACTTTATCTTAATGTTCAATAAAAAAGAGCGATGACGGCTTTTTCGGTCCGGACCATGCCCAAAAATGAGGATAATTAAGGTCGAGACCTGCTGTCCTTCCGTCTCCGCATAAAAACTCGGATTCCTGGCCGGGCAATAATATAAACAGGCAAAAAAATGTTTGCCATCGGTTAAATTTCGAATTATAATTAATCGTCAATCAAACGTCAGCAATCAAACGTCAGCAGCCAAGGGGGCAAGACTTTGCAGATCTCTAATATCAGGAACATCGCGATCATCGCTCACGTCGACCATGGCAAAACCACGCTCGTGGACCAAATGTTCAGGCAAAGCGGCATTTTCCGGGAAAACCAGGTCGTACAGGAACGGGCACTGGATTCAAATGAGCTTGAACGTGAGCGTGGGATCACGATTTTGGCAAAAAACACAGCCGTGCAGTACGGAGATATAAAAATAAATATCGTGGATACACCCGGACACGCAGATTTCAGCGGAGAAGTGGAACGCATCCTGAAAATGGTCAACGGAGTCATCCTTCTGGTCGATGCGGCGGAAGGACCGCTGCCCCAGACGCGTTTCGTTTTGTCCCGGGCCATGGAGATGGGCCATAGGGTGATCGTTGTCATAAATAAGATCGACAGGCCGGACAGGCGAATATCGGAAGTCGTCGACGAAGTTCTCGAGCTGATGATCGATCTCAATGCGACGGACGAGCAACTGGACTCTCCAATGCTTTTCTGCTCGGGCAGAAACGGGACCGCCTCATATTCGCCTGAAACCGAAGGGAAGGACCTCAAACCGCTCTTTGATACGATCGTCAACTACATTCCCGCACCGGAGGGTGATCCGGATGCACCGTTCCAGATGCTTGTTTCCTCGATCGACTACAATGATTATGTGGGAAGGATCGCCATCGGACGCATAGAACGGGGCACCCTGAGGCAAAACGATGAAATCGTCGTATGCAACTACCACACGGACAAGCCTAATATAAAGGCAAAAGCCGTCAGCATATATACTTTTGACGGGCTGAACAGAATAATGGTTCCGGAAGCTTCGGCGGGAAACATCGTCGCGATTTCGGGTGTAGCCGAAATAACGATAGGTGACACGATCTGTTCCCCGGATGCGGTAGAACCGCTCCACTTTGTAAAGATCTCGGAACCTACCATTGAGATGACATTTTCCGTAAACGATTCCCCGTTTGCAGGACGCGAAGGGAAGTATGTCACGTCACGCAACCTTAGGGACCGACTTTTCCGTGAAACGCTTAAGGACGTTTCGCTGAGGGTGTCCGAAATAGGTCAGACCGACGCTTTCAACGTGGCAGGCAGGGGAGAAATGCACCTTTCGATCCTCATCGAAACCATGCGCCGTGAGGGCTACGAGTTCCAGGTTTCGCCTCCGCGTGTTCTGACAAAGGAGGTCGACGGAGTCGTCCATGAGCCGATCGAACGGTTGACGGTGGACGTGCCTGAGGAGTCGGTGGGTGTCGTCATAGAAAAAATAGGCATGCGCAAGGGCGAGCTTGTCGAAATGAAGTCGGTCGGCAGCCGGATGAAACTGGAGTTCCTTATTCCGACAAGAGGCCTTTTCGGATATCGGAGCGAATTCCTTACCGATACGCACGGGGAAGGTATCATGGCCTCGGTATTCGACAGCTATGCACCCGCAAAAGGGGAAATAAACAGGCGTACCACCGGAAGCCTTGTCGCCTATGAGACTGGTGAAGCCGTAACATACGGACTGTTCAATGCCCAGGAGAGGGGTGTATTGTTCATCGGTCCGGGGGTACCCGTATATGCCGGCATGATCGTAGGCTGCAGCCCAAAAGCGGAGGATATAACGGTCAATGTCTGCAGGCGGAAGCAGCTGACAAACTTTCGTGCTGCGGGAAGTGATGAGGCACTGCGGCTCATCCCGCCCCGCGCGATGTCTTTGGAGCAGTGCCTCGAGTTTCTGGCAGATGATGAACTGCTGGAGGTAACCCCTAAGAACCTGCGGCTCCGAAAGAGGATCCTTGATCATGGTCAGAGGATGAAAGCACTTAAATCGAAAATCTGAGATCCTGGCAAAAAGCCGGAATCCGGTTTGAGACAGGACATGCCTGATATCCTCCTTTCCATAGAAAACAGAGGAAATCTGTTTTCCTGGGGAGGGGGTTATTTTTTGCCTCAATGGCAATTTAAGCATCGGATTTGAAAATAAGGTAAAATAGTTTCAGTGATTTTCATTTTTGTTGCATAAAACAGTTGAATAAAACATTCGGGCGTAGTATAATAAAATCAAAACATTCATTGGATATCTGGCAGATAAGATCATCAAAATCGGAATGCATTTTATCAGCAACTCATGCTAGTAAAAGAAGGAGTGACACTATGTACGACAAACACATTTTGACCGATGAGGGATGCCGCAGCATATGGGAGCACGGTAAGAAAATAGGTTACTGTGTGAACATCAAAATCAACTATTACAGGGGCTTGCCTCTTTGCTGCATCGAAGAGATAGATCTTGAGGTAGACGGAGAAAAAGTAGATCCGAATACCATGCTGGTCCAGCATAACGGAAGAGAATATCGCTACCTCGACCTGCTGACCGACGATTTCCCGACCGATGTATACTGGATCTTCGGTGAAAAGCTCAGAGTCGTTGTCCTTAAGGAAGGCGGCATCGAGCAGGGCCGTCACCGCGTGAAACTTACGCTCAAAACACGCCGTTCATATACGCCAACTATGGTGTCGGTTTGTGAAAAAGAGCTTACTTTTGCATAGTTTTCGTAGAAAGGGAGTAGTAACATGAAGACCAACCATGATATAAAGCTCGGTGTTTCACTGTATAGCTATCAGGACAACTATTATTTCCATAAGCACGACCTGGAAGGATGCCTTGCTGCCGCAGCGGGATCCGGTGCTGAAGGAATCGAGATATTCCCGGAAATGATGATCCCGGAATGGCCATATATAAGCGATGCGTTCCTTGACAAGTACTACGGCTGGATGGAACGCTACGGCCTTGAGACAGTATGCGTTGACCATTTTGCAGACAGGGCGATGCACAAGAACAAACAGCTGACCGACGACGAATTGCTCGAACGCAGCGTTTGGTATATCAAGGCAGCGAAAAAGCTTGGGGCAACGCACATCAGACTGCTCCATTCCGCCCACCTCGGAAAGCTGCTCACCATACCGGGCCAGAAGCCGATCGACCTCGTCAATCCCGAGATAACAGGCAGATTGCTGCCATACTGCGCGGAGTATGGCATTGTCCTGGCATTGGAGTGCCATGCTCCCACAAGCGTTGATGATCCCGTCCAGCAAGCCTATCTCGAAGTCGCGGACAAGCTTGGGCTTTCAGAATATATCGGTCTGCAGGTCGATTTCAGCTCCTATGAGTATTGCATGAGCACTGCCGATGTCGGCATGTTCAGCCGCCAGGGGATAAACCGTGAATGCCTTGAGTATATCCGCGAAAAACAGCGTGAGGCTTATTTTGCGGGCAAGGACTTCGTGTTTGAGGAAATCGAACCGGAGCTTAAAAAGATGGGCTTTACAGACAACGATAAAAGAGCCATCCAGCATGTTTTCAGTTTGCGCCAGCGCAGGCCTGCTTCTTATGAAAAGCTGAAAGAGTACGCTTCCAAAGTCGTCTATGTCCACGGGAAATTCTATGACATCGACGAGAACGGACAGGTCGACAACATGGACTATCCGAAGATAATAAAAGCACTGCAGGAGGGCGGATACAAGGGTTACATCTGCAGTGAATTTGAAGGCAACCGCCGCATGAATGACGCCGGATGGTGTGATGAGATCGAATATGTCCGCAAGCACCAGGAACTGATGAGGAAGTGCCTCGGCTACGAAAAATGATTTGCTGATCGTCACCCGACAAGCATCATTCAATTAAGATAATTATCGGTTGAAGTGCAAATACACACAAGCGCCACGAAACCTGGCTGTATGAAGCAGCCGGTTTTCGTGGCTCTTATTTCGCCCGCAATTCCGGCTCCTCCGGCGAAATCGGTCAAGTATACGCTGACACGGATGCCATACTTGTGTTTTGAGACCATTTGAGCGAAAAGAGAAAAAATGCCAAAAGCAGTGGATAAATCCGTAAGATTATATTAGAATAGTATATGGCTGCAAAAATGATAATCTCAGGATGAAAAGGAGCAAGTATGGCCCTTTCAGCAAAGTTTGTCAGGAGGCAACTGAAAAAGATCAGGCCGATAATGCAGGGAGCGACCATCCAGCACGCACGCCAGCAGCACGACATGATCGGCAACCTGATGGTGATACCCCGGAGGTGGAAAGTCAGCTCCAGGACTTACCGTTTTCCGAACTTTTCGGCTTCCATGATATATCCGCTCGACGAGACCCGTGAGGGGATCATTCTCTACCTGCACGGTGGCGGATTCGTATGCGGGGGCCTTGACTATGCGCGTGCATTCGGAACGGTGCTCGCAAATGAGTGCTCTGTCCGGGTATTCTGCCCCGCGTACAGGCTTGCGCCCGAACACAGGTATCCCGCGGCCCTGGAGGATGCCCTCGAGTCCTACCGATACCTGCTCGACGGAGGGTATGAACCGGAGAAAATAATCCTTTGCGGGGAAAGCGCAGGCGGAGGGCTGGTTTTCTCCCTTTGCCTGAAACTGAAGGATGAAGGGCTTCCGCTCCCCGGGGGGATCGTCGCCATATCCCCATGGACCGATCTGACATTGTCCGGCGGATCCTACAACTACAACAAGTCAGCCGATCCTACCATGTCGGCAGAAAAGCTCATGCTGTTTGCCGATCTGTATGCCGACGACAAAAGCGATCCGCTTGTGTCGCCTCTTTTCGGAGACCTGAAGGGTTTGCCGCCTTCGCTTATCTTCGCCGGGGGCAGCGAGATCATGCTCGAAGATTCGAAGCAGATGCACCTGAAGCTTTTGTCGGCGGGCTGTCAAAGCGAACTGGTCGTTGCACCGGAGATGTGGCACGGATATGTCCTTTACGGTCTTAAGGAGTTTCGTTCCGATTACAGGAAGATAAACGCATTCCTTGACGTGTATTTGCCGTATAAACGCAAATTGAGGTGGATGCGGCTGGACAACGCAGCAAAAATATACCCGGCGGCATACAGGCACAACCGCAACCACACATTCCGGCTTTCTGCCACGCTTATCGAAGACGTTGATGTGCCGGTCCTCCAGTCTGCGCTGGACATAACAGTCAGGAGGTTCCCTTCGATAGCCGTTCGCCTTCGCAGAGGCCTGTTCTGGTACTACCTTGAGGAAATACCCAGGGCTCCCGAAATCATGGAGGAAAAGGGATGCCCCCTTATGCGCATGCCCTTTGAAAATATCCGCAAATGTGCATTCAGGGTAATTGCATACCGGAACCGCATCGCGACAGAGTTTTTCCATGCTCTGACCGACGGTTCGGGCGGCTTGGTATTCCTGAAGACCCTCGTTGCGGAATATCTGAAGCAGAAATACGGAGCGGACATTCCCTGCACGGACGGAGTGCTGAACAGGCTTGAGACCCCGGATGAAGAGGAGCTTGAGGACAGCTACCTCAAGTATGCCGGAAAAGTGACGAAAAAGAGGACCGGAGAAAATGCGTACAGGCTCAACGGGACACCTGATGAAGACGGCTTCATAAGGCTTACTACCCTGATGACCGACGCCGGCACGGCAGTCAATATAGCAAGGTCCAAAGGCATCACGCTGACGGCATTGATCTGCTCCGCGCTAATAAAGGCGATCTACGATATTCAAAACGAAAGCGTGCCGAGACACCGGCAGAAGCATGTCCTCGTACAGGTGCCGGTGAACCTCAGGAATCTTTTTCCGAGCCGGACGGTCAGAAACTTTTCCCTGTACATCAAGCCGGGCATAGATCCAAGGCTGGGCGAGTGGACTTTCGACGAGATATGTAAGAAAGTACACCACAGCATGGCCGCAGAAATAACCGAAAAGGAGATGGCGTCGGCCATAGCGTCGAATGTGCGTGACGAACAGGCCTTTATCATCCGGATCATGCCGTTGTTCATAAAAAATGCGGTGATGAAGGCGGCCTACAATATAATCGGCGAGGGAAAGGAGTGCCTGGCACTTTCCAATCTTGGCGCCGTAAAGATACCGGAAGAGATGAAGAGATATGTCACGAGGATGGACTTCATACTGGGTGCGCGTCCGGGACAGCCATATAACTGTGCGATGTTATCGTATGGCGACACCCTTTATATAAACTTCACGCGCGTCATCAAGGAACCTAAGCTGGAGCGGAAAGTATATGAAATACTGCGTGAGCTTGGGATGAAAATAAAAGTTGAAAGCAATTATGGCAATTCCCATATGCATGACAAACAACAGTCATCAATGCAGGCATAACAACCCGAAAGGACAGCGAGAGTATGTATTGCATAAAATGCGGAGTCGAGCTTGCGGACAGTGAAAAAAAGTGCCCGCTGTGCGGAACGGCGGTCTATCATCCGGAAATCGAGATCAGGGATGCACCGGGCCCGTATCCCGAATTCCACAAGGAAACGGAAACGGTGAAGCGGACGGGAGTCCTGTTTATCCTCACGATGTTCTTTGCGCTGGCGTTTTCGCTGTGTATTTTGATAGACCTGAGTACAAACGGAAGGCTCACATGGTCCGGCTATGCCACGGGAGGTATTTTTATAGCATACGCGTGGTTCCTGTTGCCGTATTGGTTCCACAGGCCAAATCCCATCGTATTCATCTCCGTTGACTTTGCAGTTGTAGCGTTTTATCTGTTGTACATCGATCTGTCGACGGGAGGATCATGGTTCCTTGGGTTCGCGTTTCCGGTCGTACTGGCTGCAGCATGTATAACGATAGCAGCCATAGCGCTTGTGCGGTACGTAAGGAGAGGCTATCTTTATATCACCGCCGGAATATGGATCGCGATCGGGTGTTACTGTGTCCTCATAGAGTCGCTGATCAATCATACGTTTGAAGTGAGAAGCAGGCTTATATGGTCGCCATATCCGCTGATCGCCTGTGTCATGATAGGAGTCACTTTTTTGGTCATTGCCATATCCCGCCCGCTGAGGGAATCCCTGTTTAAGAAATTTTTCATCTGATACCATATCAGGTTTGCTTTATAAAGGATTATCAAAGCATTATAGAAGCGTTATACGTCTGAAATCCCGCCTTATATCGACATATGACTGACACTTTTTTACACTTTATCACCTGTCGATGCATATGTTGGTGTGAGGTGATTTTTTTGGACGGCAGAGGTGCAGCAGTAAATACCCTGTTTTTTGAAAGGGACTTATTGTATAACGGAGAGGTCGTTCTCCATTACAGGATCGAATATCCTGAGTTCAGGTCCGACAGGTTCCGGTCTACCGTCAATGCGATAAACCGATACTATGAAAGATCGGCAAGAAATTACAGGCGTTACGCCGAAACAGAGCTATACGACATGGCAGTTGCGGAGTACAAATCGGCGAAGGAAAACGGGTATCCCGTAAGGGCTTTTGAGGTGATGCAGGTATTTGAAGTAACATACAATATGGCATGCATCATAAGTCTCTACTTCGACAGGTATGTGTATACAGGGGGGGCCCATGGCGTTACGGGACGCACTTCCCAGACATGGAACCTGCAAAGAGGAACGGAGGTCACCCTGGAGCGCCTGTACAGATGCAATGTTGACATGAAGAGATATTTGCTGGGACGCATCGAACAGCAGATAAGGAGGAACCCCGACATATACTTTGAGAATTACCGGGAGCTCATCGATAAAAACTTTCATGAAGAGAACTTCTATTGTGAGCCGCGGGGCATAGTCATATATTACCAGCTTTATGATATAGCCCCGTATGCTTCAGGGATCCGCACATTCCTGATCCCCTATGACTGCTTTATAAATCCTGCGAATCTGTGCACCGCACCACCGCGTAACTGATTTGAATTTTATGATGGGGATATACTAAGATCCATTATTGACAGGAAAGGGGTTGCAGCTTTTCTCATTGCTGCAACCCTTGAAATTTGCCTTCCTGCTGTAGGACATATGAGTGTAATGTTGCTGAGACAATTAGACTGCGTTGTATACAACAGCTGCAATGGCATCAAGCGGAATGTCGACATAGGATCCGATATCGAAGATCCTGCCGCGGAACCTTCTTCCACGACCGTCACATGTGCAGTCGGATCCAAGTGCGCATCCCGGGGCGGGGCCGATTTGTGTGATCAGGCGCACAAAGTCATTGGAGACACCAAGGATGACACCGGTAAATCCAAAACCGGACTGTCCGCCGCTCTTTGTATAGATAGTCACAGTCTCGCCGATATGACGACAGAAGTCGGAATAGAAGCTGTCATTCATAGATATGCAGAAACTCCTTTCATGAAAGTTGGTTATATCTGCATTTGCAGTATCGCTATATAATATGGCAGCTTCTGTCGAATTGTTATAGCATGGAAGGTATGTAAATATATTACTTATTGATCGATATTGATATTGATATAAATATTGATTTTGATATAGATCTGCCGGATCCGGCTATTTTTGGAGCAATTTTCTTGCGCGGCGGCACCTGATACGTTATTATAAAATATATAACTGAACGCAGATTTTTTAGAGGCAGGACAACGATCCGATTTTCCGTGCATATGGGGGATATATATGAGCAATCGAATGAAACGGGACCTGATGATTCTGATTTTGTTTTCGGTGGGGCTTGTCCTTGCGGTAATAAACTTCAGAGGGCTTCTTGAAGGTTTTCTGAGGATCCTGAGACTGTTTGGACCGCTGTTTACGGGGATCGCGATAGCATTCATACTTAACAAACCCTGCAGCGGAGTTCAGAAAGTGCTGAGCAAAATACCGTTTATAAATAAATACGACGCCCTTGCCAGAGGGCTTTCAATATTTATCGTATATGTAGCCGTCATGTTCGTGATCGTAGTTTTTGTAAGCTTTGTAATACCTGAGTTGATTGAGAGCATCCAGGTCCTTATAAAGACCGCCGGAAACAACATGTGGTCGGTCCAGCAATATGTGGACAGGGCAGCAGACTTTTTCAACATCGAGTCGATAGATCTTTCCAACGTCGGAACGCTCATAATGTCGTCTATAAAGGACTGGGGAAGCAGCGTCGCATCGATCCTCAACCAGTTGATCAGCATTACCACAGGTGTTATTGCGGGTATAGCCAATGCTGCAATATCTATAGTGTTTTCGATATACCTTCTTTTTGGCAAAGATAAGCTGATAAAGAACAGCAAGCGCGTGTTTTCGATCTATTTACCCGAAAAAGTATACCGCAAGTGCGAGTATGTTATGCGAGTCGTGATAGACAGTTTTGACAAGTATGTTGTAGGGCAGCTTACCGAAGCATGCATATTGGGTGTATTATGTTTTGCCGGAATGGTCATCCTGCGTTTTGAATATCCGCTTCTGATAAGCGTTATAATCGGTGTTACAGCGCTTGTCCCGGTAGTTGGCGCATATATCGGAGGGATATTATCAGCCATTTTGCTCCTTATAATTTCACCTGCCCGAGCCCTGTGGTTCGTAATCTTCCTTATTATTTTGCAGCAGTTCGAAACGAACCTGATATATCCGAGAGTCGTCGGGAGCAGCCTCGGGCTCCCGAGTATACTCGTTTTACTGTCTGCGATAGTCGGAGGAGGAGTTGCAGGGCCTGTAGGGATTCTGTTCGGGGTGCCGATCACTACCATCCTCTATACGCTGCTGAAAAACGACATCGCAAGACGTGATGGAGCCTAAAGGGATCAGCCCAGGAAAATCAGGATAATGGGGAGAACCGCCGCGGAAAGGGCGATCAGCACGATGCCCACCGCGGCCAGTTTGTTCCTGCGTCTCCAGTTGTGGGCAGCGAAAGTTGACATGTAGTACAGAAAGAGGATTGGCACTATGGCAAAAATGATTTTCATCGCAACCACCAAACATTTATGAGGTACCGGTCAGCTTTTTATCAGTTTTCCGGTATGCTGTATCGTCAAATCTACGTCCACTTCCACAACGGAATCCTTGAAACGGCTGTTCCAGTCATAGTCGTAAAGCTGCCTTATCGTGAGGAAGTTCATTGCTGCGGCATCCCCGAATCCAAACACGTCTGTGTTTTGCTTGCGGCACTTTTCAACCAGCTGCCCGAGGCGATCTTTGATATATTCCCGGCAGGTTTTTTCCAATTCCGCTACTTGTGCCTCATCACTTATTTCCACACTTGTTTGCGCATTTTGCAGGCTGCCTTTGAGACTGACCGCCACCCGTACATGGGGTACCGAATCAATGATTTTTACGGATACTTTTGTTGATCTGGCTTTCCTGACGTTCAGGGAGATGATGCCTTCCGAAATCTCCGCAGCGGGTATCGAGAGGTTTCCCGCGGTGAATTCATCGCGCAGCATGAGCAGGAACCGGGTTTCATCGCCGTCAAGCTCTGATACCATGGTATCTCCGCTAAACAGCGCGGTGCCCCAAAGCTCGATCTTGTTGTCGCCTATACGGGGGATCTGCCCCGCCTTGAAGCTTCCGCCGGGAGTGTTTTCCGCTGATTTTTTCCCACCGTCCCCGGAAAACGCGGAAAAGTCATTTATGGCCGCAATCGTCATGATCGCCTGGGATGTGGGCGAAACCATGTCTTCATAAAAGGCACCCAGGGTCACATACGGAAAATATCCGGTGTTCCTGCTCTGCTCTATCCAGATCCTGTAATTTTTCATCAGGGAAGATCCGATGAAGGGCTTGTTCGCCTTTATGAAATCATGCGCGGATCCCTTGGCCAGCAGCAGGTATGCCGAGCGCCGTATTTCGTAATGGTTTATGATCTGAGAGATATGATCCGCCAGGCCCGTCGAGGCCAGTTCTTCCGACAGGACGATGACGTGTGTCTGGGTGAAGTTGGCTCTCCTCTGTATGGAGGCGTTCAACATGTCCAGCCCTTCATGCAGTGACGGGGCATCGACCGATACCACTGAATAGCCTTCTGCCGAATACCCGCCGTCCTCACCTCCGCCCCCGCCGTCTCCGCCGTTTCCGCTGCTGCCTCCGCCGCCGCTTTGTCCGGCGTCTTTCAATGTCGGGAACTGCACGGTCAGCCGCCATCCGTTTGAGCGACCTTTGTCTATGCCAAGCATCGTGATGTGCACGACATCATCGATTTCCTGCGCGTCATAGCAGCCCGGGAGCAGAAAAAGAGTTGCGGCAAGAAACAGGATAAAAAGCTTATGCCTTATCATCCGTGCCCTCCTTCTTTTTCCTGATTGCACTGACCGCAAGGGCGATCATCGGCATTATGAAAAACGGTATCGGACCCAGGCTCCTGATCATTTTCACACCTGAGATCACTACTCCCGATACATTTGACTGAAGCATGGCCCCTGCAAAAGTGATGAAGCAGCCGGCAATTATGATCGGCCTCCTGTCATCGATCCTGAAGATAAAACAGTAAATGCTGATGAAAGTATAAAATATCGCGGTCGAAGAAATCAGGGTGACCAGTATCCACACCAGCAGGAACACCGACTCTATTCTCTGGACAAACCTTCCGAAATCTATCAGCTGAGAAAGTTCATACATCGGAGAGGTCACTTCTTCTGCGATATAGAAAGGAAATGTCAGTATATAGGCCAGCAAAGTCAGCGTGATCACGATCCCCGAAATCGTCAGTGATGCGATCCCCGCCTTTTTGACGTATCCGGTCCCCTGGAGCGATCGTGCGAATACTGCCAGTATTATTACTTCTCCATATGCTGAGCTTCTTATTATTCCATGCATTATGTTTTTTTTGATGTCATAGCCCAAAATCGGGAAAAGGTTGGTAATGTCATAGTTTTCCGCAGCCAATAACAGCACTGCAAGCATGCCCGCGATAACAAAAAACGAGAAAAGCTTGGCGGTGCGGACGATGGTTTCCAGGCCCAAAAATGAAAGTATCGCAAGGCAGATCACAAAAATGAGGATAGTGTACCAGTCGGGTGTATTATGATACGTATATACATGAAGCGCTTCCTGAAAATCGGAAAGGTTTTGGATCACGATCAAGAGAAGGAATATGCATAGTATGCCTGAAAATACAGAGCCCGGAATTCGGCCGATCGATAGTTCGTATATTTCCGGCAGACCTCGCCTGGGGAATCGCTTCAGCAGCTTCAGTATGAAAGCAAATCCGACGGATGCGACGATGACCGAGATGAGCGACATATACCAGGCAGCCGGTCCGAATTGGGATGTGACGATCGCCGGGCTTGTGAACAACACCTTTGCGATAATTGTTATTGCGCAAAGCCAAGTGGCTTCCTGAACACCGAATTTGCCCTCATCTTTCATGGATATGTCCCCTTATCTGTGATTTCATAAAATGCTGATCCGTTATTTATCCCGGTTGCGCCAGCCCATAACGGAATCATCTGCACGGCGCCGGTTTCGCGTATTCAGGAAATCGGGACGCTGTATTTGGGTCCACACGGGTCCTCTTGTCACTATATCCGGATTGCTTTCGGTTTTTGGGGCAACCGGCGAGAAGTAAGGTACCCCAAAGCTTTTCAATGAGCAGGCAAACCCGAACATGACGTACATGCCCGCCGATATCCCGTAGAAGCCCGCGATGGTGCCGAGCACGATGAAGATGAAGCGCGAGATCCGGATGGCGTAGGAAAGGCGGTAATCGGGGATGGCAAAGTTGCCAAGTCCCGTTATCGCAACGATGATGATAAGCACGGGGCTGACGAGGCCGGCCTCAACGGCAGCCTGTCCCAGCACTATGGCTCCGATGATGCCAAGGGTTTGACCTACAAGGCCCGGGACCCTGACGCCTGCTTCCCTGATTATTTCAAAGGAGAGCTCCATCAGAAGCACTTCGATGACAGCCGGAAAGGGGACGTTCTCCCTGGCCTGGTGGAGCGATGACATCAGTTCCGCCGGTATCATTTCGGAGTGGTACAGGGTAAGCGCAAGATATAGACCGGGAAGGAATATCGCAAAGAAGCAGGCGATCAACCGCACGTAGCGCTGGAAGTTTCCGTACTGCCAGCGCAATGTAGAGTCGTCGGAAGTATGGAACAAGTGAAAAAAAGTTATCGGGACGATTATCGCCTGGGGCGATCCTTCGAGTATGAGCGCGATCTGGCCGTCCATGAGGAAGGCTGCCGTACGGTCCGGCCTTTCCGTGCTTAGGCTTTGCGGAAAGAGGGAAAAGGGACGTTCTTCTATGAGCTGGTTGACTATACCGGTGCCGATGGTAATATTGACATTTATATTGTCGAGCCTGCGTTTCATTTCCCTGACGACCCTGGGATTGACGATCCCGTCGACATAAAGCATCGCGCATGATATCTGGCCGCCTTTTCCGATCGGCCTGATTTCGGTTATCAGATCCTTGCTCCGTATGATCTTCCTTATGAGAGTGATGTTTGTCCTAAGCTGCTCGACAAAGGCTTCCTGGGGCCCATAGACGACCTGCTCGTTTAGCGGTTCGGTTATCGAGCGCGATTCATAGCCGCGTGTCTCGACCAAAATGCATTCCGGTGCCCCGTCGACAAACAGGGCGGTCAGCCCGTTGAGGACTTCACGGATCGCTGCGTCTATGTCCCTGACTCTCTGTATCTCATTGGCCGCGAGCAGATTTTCCGCGATATAGTCCAAAGAGCAGACTTCCCCGGCCTGTTCCGGCAGAGGCCTCAGCATCAGCTGCCTGAGGATAAAGTTGTTGATGGTATTTTTGTCCGCCATGCCGTCGATATAGACGACACAGGCATCGCAGCAGTTCATGACCTTGAATTCACGTATTATGACGTCCTTGTTTTTCGGACTGTGCAATTCACGTTTTACATACTGCAGATTTGCCTGCAGGCTGGTCGATACGGTTAGCCCGGGTGCCGAGGTTTCCTGGCTTGTCGTCTGTGAGCTGTTTTCGCCATCCTTGGATTTCTGCCTGATAAGGTTCCATTCTTCACAGCTTATGGGATTCGATGTCTTTTCCAGGACGGTTCCCTCGTCCGGGCCGTGTTCCGTTTCAAACGGCTCGTCTTCCAGCAGCTCAAACTCCTGATATGGTTTCGGCTCCCGGTAAATCAGCAGCTTCTTTGCCAGTGATAACAGCTTCATGGAATACCTCAAGTGATCTCACAAATTTGATGCTGAACAAAGAACATTACACTCATTGAGGTATTATTTCCCGCAGCCGGTTTAATATGTATAGACATCTGCCGGTAATATCCATGATCCGGGGACCGCGCCATGATGTTGGGATATCATCGGAAAATTGGGATCTGCGAACGATCAGTTTTAGTCTGAACGTCGAATTGTGCATTATAATATTGTTTTATTTGAGATTTTGTGGTATCGTAATGAAAAATAAAAGGAGGATAAAAAAATGGCAATCTACGGTTATACACCCTTTGACCGCTATGTAACTACCGGGTTCGCACTGGCTGCTTGTATCTTTCTGGGGATAATAGCTGCCATCGTTATATTCATCGTTTTCATGCCCGCAAAAAATGAATCAAGATACAATGGATTCCTGCTGTGGGCCCACAGGGCTTTGAACTTCAGGACGATGTTCAGCCTGAGCCTGCTGAAGTTCCTCTATCTCCTGACGGTTTGCAGCATAACTCTTTACGGGCTGTATATGCTGTTTGTGTCATTCTTGTCCGGTATCGTCATTATTATAATAGGAAATTTGGTTACGAGAATCAGTTATGAACTGCTCATCATAATTTTCTCCATTCATGACAACGTAAGCCGGATAAATACGAATACTTCCTTTATGAGGGGAGCATCTCAGAATACGCAGCCTGCCGGAAGTGTTCAGGTATCCGACGGTCCGCAGCAATACATCCAGCCGCAGCCGAATCAACAGAAGCAAAGCGAACAACAGAAATCCGATTCGCTGCCGCAGGATGGCATCCCAGGCAAAGAGAATGGCGAAGGACAGCAGGATTCTGAAAATAACCAGTAGCCATACGGATCTGAATGATAAGATGATCCGGGCCAATGGGCAGTGGCTCCAGCAATAAAGTGCCTGCATGATTATTGTGAAATCTGACTGTTGACAAAGCGGGTATTGATGAATATAATGGGAACAACCATCAAAAGATGAGCTGAAAAACCGCATACATAAGAGCAAACCTGTGATTAAGAGTAGTACATATCGGCTGACTTTTTACAGAGAGCTGCGGTAGGTGCGAGCGCGGCATAAGTTGCGATATGGAATGGACTTATGAGGGCAGAACGAAAGGAGCTTTCGTCCCGTGACCCGGCCGGGTCCGTCCGGATGAAATCTTCGAGTAGCAATCTGACGGGAACTCCACCCGTTACCAAGGGAGCATATATGTTCGTATATGGAACGAGTGGGCTATCATTGCCAATTTAGGTGGTACCGCAGGAGCACGGCTCTTGTCCTAAGGAAACTTGGGATAAGAGCTTTTTTGATACCCTAATATTATCAGGTGAAATTAAGGAGGTGGTTCCGATTGATTGAGGGCTGGTGGCGCGGAGAAACCAACATCTCGCAGGAATGCGGACACATCATTGAGTGTGCATTCGAAAACAGGCTTATCACAACATCAAATCAATACTGTCTGAGGAGGAACCACCATGAAACGATTTTTTGATAATCCAGCAGGAAGCAAGAGCAATAAGAGCAACAGCAATAAGAGAAGATCCATTGCAGCCGTGATCATTACCGTATTGATTTTTTCACTTATATTTACTATGGTTTCGTGCAATCAACAGTCTGGCGGCAACGGGACGAAAGTCCTAAATATCGGAGTGATCCAGTTTGCTCCGCATCCTTCTCTTGACAACTGCTATGAGGGCTTTGTCCAGGGGTTGAAGGAAGCGGGATTCGTTGACGGAGAAAACATAAAAATAGATTTCCAGAATGCTCAGGGAGAGATGTCGAACAGCGATATGATAGCCAAAAACATGGCCGCATCAAAGTATGACATGATCGTCGGAATTGCTACCCCCGCTGCCATGTCGGCGTACAGCGCGGCAAAGGACAACGATATCCCGGTAATATTTACCGCGGTATCCGATCCTGTGGCCGCAGGCATAGTAAAGTCGCTCGAAAGACCTGAGTACAACGTCACGGGGACATCCGACGTGCTGCCGCTGGAAGCGCAGTTGAAAATGATTCGCGCGTTCCTGCCCGAGGCGAGAAAGATCGGCGTGGTATATACCACCAGCGAACCCAATTCGGTGTCGCACCTTTCCCAGTTCAGGGAGCTTGCTGGAAAGTATGGCTTTGAGATCGTCGAGGCCGGCGTGACCAGCGCCTCCGAAGTGGCTGCCGCGGCAATGACCGTCGTTTCAAAGGGAGTGGATTGCATAAACAATTTCACCGACAACAACGTCGTCAACAATCTTTCTTCCGTATTGCACGCTGCGGACGGCGCCGGTATACCGGTGTTCGGTTCTGAAGTGGAACAGGTGAAAAACGGATGCCTTGCATCCGAGAGCATAGATTATGTGAGTTTGGGCGTTGAGACCGGAAAAATGGCCGCCTCTGTGCTGAAGGGCGAGACGAAAGCATCCGAGATGGCCGTCAAACTCATATCGGACAGCACACCGGTATACAACAGCTCAGTCCTGGAAAGGCTTGGATTGGCACTTCCTGCGGAGTACGAGGGGGCAGAAGATGCAGCCGCAGCCAAATAAAGCTGCAAATAAACGCGAGGGTCAGTGACCACAGTTCCAGCATCATGACAGTTTCCGAAAGCAGGTATATGTATGGATATCATTATAGGGATAATGAGGAATATCCTTGAGGAAGGCTTTATATACGGCATAATGGCGATGGGGGTGTATATCAGCTACAGCGTCCTCCATTTTCCGGACCTCTCGGTCGACGGGACATTCCCGCTCGGGATGTGTGTGACTGCCGCGCTGATATCATCGGGTGTAAACCCGTACGTTGCCTGCGTCGTCGCGTTTATATGCGGAGCCTGCGCTGGCTGCGTTACCGGACTGCTGCATGTGAAGCTGCGTATTACGGACCTGCTTTCGGGTATCCTCGTTATGACTGCCATGTGGTCGGTCAATCTCGTTATCACTCGCGGCAGTGCAGTGGTGCCTTTTTACAATAAGGATACGATTTTCAACTCAGGCGCGGTCTCACTTTTGCCGGATGGGCTTTATGCCTGGAGGATCCTTCTGATATCTGCCGTGGCAGCAATAGCCGTCAAACTGATATTGGACCTGTATCTGAAGACGAAATCGGGTCTATTGCTCCGCGCCACGGGAGACAACCAGCAGTTTGTGAAATCGGTTTCCAGGGACCCCGGCACCATGAAGATCATAGGACTGACCATAGGCAACGGCTGTACCGCGCTTGCGGGCTCGATCCTAAGCCAGGTGAGCGAATCGGCCAATATCAACAGCGGAACCGGCATGGTGGTCATGGGCCTTGCGTCCGTCATTATCGGGACCAGCATTTTCAAAAGGTTGAGCATACTCAAGCCGACCGCCATGGTGCTCACAGGATCAGTCCTGTATCGTGCCTGCCTTGCCGTAGCGATGCAGCTGGGCCTTCCCACCAATTATCTGAAACTGCTGATGGCAGTCATCTTTACGTTTGCACTCGTGGCAAACAATGTCCTTGCAAAGGGGAAAAAGTATGAAACGCCGGAATATTGACAGGCAAGAAGCACCGGGATACCTCGTTGAGATGAGGCATGTTTATAAAACTTTCAACAGAGGGACAATAAATGAGGTCGTATTGTTTACCGACTTCGATCTTATGATAAAAAAAGGGGAGTTTGTCTCGGTCGTCGGCAGCAACGGTTCCGGCAAAACCACCATGCTCAACATAATTTGCGGATCAACGGGCATCGACAGCGGCAGCATCGTTGTAAACAACAAAGACATAACGCATCTCAAAGAACACCAGCGTGCCTCGTTCATAGGAAGAGTGTTCCAGGACCCGGGCAAGGGGACGTGTCCTTCACTTACGATACTTGAAAACATGTCGCTTGCAGACAACAAGGGCAGGAGTTTTGGGTTGACGCCCGGCATCCAGAGGAGAAAAATCGACTACTACCGTACTCTCCTGGAACAGCTGAAGCTGGGGCTGGAGGACAAGACGAACCTGCGGGTAGGCAGCCTGTCCGGCGGGCAGCGCCAGGCCCTTGCACTGCTGATATCGACAATGGTGCCGATAGACCTGCTCATACTCGATGAGCACACGGCGGCATTGGACCCCCGTTCGTCCGAAACCGTAATGGAGTTGACGAACCGGATCATAACCGAGAAGGGCATAACCACCTTGATGGTTACGCACAATCTCAGGTATGCGGTCGAATACGGCAACAGGCTGCTGATGATGCACCAGGGAGGATTTGTGATCGACGCCGCGGGGGAAGAAAAGGCAAGTCTGGGAGTGCCTGATCTGCTGAAGGTGTTCAACGAGATAAGCATCGAATGCGGGAACTGATGTCAAAAGTACAGTATAATATTGACATTTTTGCTTCATAATGTTAAGATATTCTTTAATATATAATTTTTAATTTTTTAGAAATTATATCGATATAAAGGTATAATATAAAAAAATCCTTATGAAAGAGGAGAGAAGATATGGATCAAAACCCCAATGTTAACCCGAATCCGACTCCTAACCCCGGCAATAACCAGAAATCGGGCGGAAAGGCTATTGCCTCATTGGTACTCGGAATAGTCAGCCTGGTCTTTATTTTCACAGGTACGGCTGCGTTTGTGGGTATTATAGCCGGTATAGTCGGACTGATCCTCGGTATTTCAGCCAGAAAGGAAAATCCGTCAGGAATGGCAACAGCCGGTATCGTACTTTCGGTCATAGGTCTGGCATTCTGCGCCGTGTCGTTCATAGCTTGCGTCGCCTGTGTTGGAGCGCTTGGTCAGTTGGCCAATTATTATTGATCCTAAAAACCGGTAATAAAAACATGAGTGAGGAAACGCCCTTGTGCATGCCTGACGGCGAACCAAGGGCGGATTCTTTTTTAGTGTCGATGGGGGTATATTATGCTGCCGAAGATCAATGTCCTTGGTTTTGAGGTCGCCATGTACGGATTGATGATTGTGCTCGGATTGGTGGCCGGTATTTTGGTGGCGCTTGCGCGGGCAAAATCTACCGGGTTTAAAAAGGAAGACCTTGTATTTGCATCACTGTATGGAGCTATCGGTACGGTGGCAGGGGCGAAGCTTCTTTATTTGCTTACAGTCTTGCGTTTCGTCACAGATAATTTCTACATGATAATCAAAGACAGGGAGCTTATGAGCCAGCTGATTTCGGGAGGATTCGTCTTTTATGGCGGTGTGATAGGCGGTGTATCCGCCATTTTTATATACTGCAGGAGGTACAGGCTTGATTTTTTGCCTTTGATCGATGCGCTGATACCCTCGGTACCGCTGGCGCATGCTTTTGGCAGGTTGGGATGTTTTTTTGCGGGATGCTGTTATGGCATCGAGCATTATGGGCCATTGGGCATGTATTTTGACAAATCGCCTTTTGCACCGCATGGTATACCGCTGTTTCCGGTCCAGCTTGTCGAGGCGGCGTGCAACTTTGCTATATTCATGTTTCTTATTTTGATCGCGCGCAGAGCTCGAGGCAAGGGAGCTCTTTTAGGCTGTTACCTTATGTCATATACGATCGCCCGGTTTATCCTCGAATATTTCAGGTGGGATGAGTACAGGGGTTTTCTTTTTGGACTGTCGACGTCACAATGGATCAGCATCATCCTTTTTATTGCGGGAATGATCCTGATCGATCCTGCGAGGAAGAGAAGGACCGGGGAAATGTAAAATTTCTTACTGCATATCGGGACAAAAATATTGTCATAATTGTATAATAATTGACATTATCAGACAGGTAGAGTATATTAAATTTGTAGAAATAAATATGGCCTGACGATACTTTTGCAGAGGATGGTGCCTTTAACATGTATGAGTTTATGGAAAATGAGCATGAAGTACTCAAAAGTGCGGCTGTCATGATGCCTTATATTCCTCATTTCTTTGAGGACGAGGTATCTGTAGCATTGACGAATCGCGAGATTTTTTTGATAAACCAGGCTCCGCCAAGCCTTCCGATCAAAGGAGGATACGGGGACCCGATACCTGCGGGAGGAGTCAGGACCGCCATTGAGACCGATACCCCTGTGGTCAAGGAGATACCGCCGTCTGTCTATGGTGTCCCGTTCCGGTCGTATTCGGTGCCGCTTCATGACGAAAATGGAAATGTAGTAGGCTGTATAGCGGTGGGCAGAAGCCTGAAGCGTTCATCCGAGATGAAGGAAATGTCGCAAAACCTTTTTGAACTGCTGGACCAGTCAAAAGATTCCATCCTCAATCTGCTGCAAGGTGTCCAATCGCTGGCCGCCGACAACAGGGAACTGGCCGATATGAGCGTCAAGACCAGCAAGGAGACCGAAGGAACCTCACAGATAGTCAAGATGATACAGAACATTTCACTGCAGACCAATCTTCTGGGAATAAATGCTGCGATCGAAGCAGCCAACTCCGGTCAGGCAGGGAGAGGTTTTCGTGTTGTCGCTGAGGAAATACAGCGCCTGTCGAAGTCCGCTACCGAATCAGTTTCGAAGATAGAAAAGACGCTTGCCGAAATGACCAAGTCGGTCGGATTTATTTCGGGTAAAATCGTGTCAAGTTCGGATCTTTTCCAGCGCCAGGCGGATACTCTGAAGGAAATTGCCGATTCACTAAATAAGATCAGCGAAATTGCCGGCCATGTACGGTCCATAGCAGACAGCCTTTGATTGTGGTTCGGCATTTCGTGCAATATATATTACCGTAAGTATAGTGTAAAGCATAAAAATGAGGGCCCTGCACCAATACAGGTGCGGAAGCCCTCTTATAGCATTTTCATATAAAATAACGAGTTTTAAGAAGGCAGCATATGAGATCTTATGGCCGTACCTTTAATCGTGGTCCTTCTTCAGCGCTTTCGCTTCTTCCCTTATTTCATTTCTGAAACCTTCAAGGGCCTGTTCCCTGCGCTTGTTTTTTTCGATAAGGGCCTGCCGCTGATTCGGGTCATCGGTTTTGGCGATCATTTCTTCGGCAAGCTCCATGTTGCGGATGGTATGGTTTATGTGTTTTTGGATCTTCTTTACATTGTCGCTGCGATCGTCAGGATTCGGTTTCATACTCATCTCCCTCTCAAAGCCGTGTCTGCAGTAGTACAAAACGGACATTTGCCGGTATGCAATTGTTATTGACATTGACACATAACTATGTGTCATCATTATTATGCTCAGTATGCAGAGTTATATTTAGAGCGAAATTTACCTGGTCTCGCAATAATAACAATACTAATTTTCTCAAATTAAGTATAAACAGCATAAAAATGGAAACTATTCATTATGAAAGACTGCAGCGACAGGACTGCTTGCCGGATATGACGCTGCCTAAGGCATCTTAGGATCGTTTATGCTTCAAAAACATGGATATGCAGGACAGGATAAGCTAATATTGATATTTCATTTATCGGCAGCTTATAATAGGAGAAGGGAGGAAGCAGGCATGTCTAAAGCGAGCAGGGAAAAGAAGAAGAAAGCCGCAAAGGCCAAAGCCGACAATAACAGGCAGCTTAACCAGCAGACACAGGCTGAGGCAAACAAGCAGGAATGATCAAATCGAAGTAATGTTTGAGTATAATGAAATATAAGAAATATAATTCAGGAAAATGATCCGAAGTGGGCAGTGTATACGAAAATGGAAAAACCGGTAACTACTGAGATGCTTTTTTGGGAGATCGACAGGTGTCTTGTTGCGGACAGTCAACCATCAGATTTTATAATAAACGTATCTGAGGAAGACGTATTTAAAAAGCCGCCCTTCGATAAACTGTACGCACTAAAGTCCACGGGGCAAAATCCAAAATACCACCCTGAGGGCAGCGTCTGGAATCACACCATGCTGGTGGTGGATATGGCAGCGTCGGTCAGGGCCGTAAGCAGGAATGCCAGGGCGTTTATGTGGGCAGCTCTGCTGCATGATATTGGGAAAGCCCCGACAACGCGAATGAGGAAAGGCAAGCTGACATCTTACAACCACGATATCGTTGGGGCGAAATTGGCAAAGGAGTTTTTAAGCTGCTTCATCACCGATGATACGTTTATATGCACGGTCAGTAATCTGGTACGTTGGCATATGCAGGTGTTGTTTGCCGCAAAGCAACCCCATTCCGTGAATATCAGGGAGATGGCCGAAAAAACTGATTTGCGCGAATTAGCTCTCCTGGGGCTGTGTGACCGATTTGGGCGGCTCTATGTTGACAGGGATTCTGAACTTAAATCAGTCCGGGATTTTCTCAGGCTGTGCGAAAAGGTGTCGGGAGTTGATTTTTCGGATATACGCATTCTGATGGAGCAAAATGAGATTTTTTCGTCCCATTGATTCAAAAGCAGGGATATCTGGCACCGCAGCGGGCGCACTCGAGATATTTCCTGCTGTTTTTTTGCTCTCTGCCGTCGTAAAGAAACGGAAGGTTCTCGATTTTATCCAGGGTCTCAGGAATCTCGTCGTTCGTGTCCAGACGGTAAGAGTACACATAGGTCGCTTCGTGCTTCAAAATGAGGTCTGCGTTGCCGCATTCCTTGCATACTAACGGATTGCAGTTAAGTATGGCGGATCCCTCCTGTAGAAGTGAAATCGGTATAGATACAAAAGGTACACTTATTTTTTTCTGTTTAGGAGATTTAATACCCGGGATAAAAGTTTATGCAACGCTTAAATAAAGCTTTTTCAAAGAGGCAGTTAATAGCAGGCTGTATTTTGATCTGCTGATTCTCTTTTTTTTGGTCGGATCGTCTTGAGACTGCAAAAATCTCTCTTTGATACTTAAACGACCATTGAAGATATTCTTTTACCACTGTGAAAATAGTAATTAATAAAATAAACAATATATAAATATAAGACTAATATAAGACTGAGTACGACGCAATTTTTAACAGACGACATAAAGGCCGGTTTTGGGAAACCCGAAACCGGCACATATATTTGATTGATGATACTTCGATCAGAATATTGAGAATGTGAGGAAGATAACGGACATAAGTGATGAAACCAGGGAAACGACGGTGATCTGGGTGTTGATCGAGGGGCCTGCCGTATCCTTGAACGGATCGCCGACAGTGTCACCGACAACCGCTGACTTATGGGCTTCAGAACCCTTGCCGCCTTCATTGCCTGCCTCGACATGCTTCTTGGCATTGTCCCAGAGCCCGCCCGCGTTTGACATAAAGATCGCGAAAAGCAGTCCGCTGACTATGTTTCCGACGAGGTAACCGCCGATAGCCTGAACTCCGCCGATAAACCCTACGGTGATCGTCGCTATGATCGCCATAAGGCCCGCGGGTATCAGCTCCCGGATCGCACCGATCGTAGCGATTTCGATGCACTTGTCATACTCGGGAACTACGCCTTCCCTGCCTTCTTTCAGACCGGCGATTTCCTTGAACTGACGGTGTATCTCGGCTATCATCCTCTGCGCGTTGCGGTCGACACCAAGCATAAGCATGGCGGAGAACACAACGGGGATCGCAGCGCCGACTATCATACCGAAGAAGACCATCGGATTCATTATATCGAAACCTTTAAGGTAGTTTGCACCGAGACCGAGAGCTTCTGCAGCTTCATTGACCTCGCTCATAAAGGCACCGAGCAGAGCTATAACTGTCAGGCCGGCAGCTGCAATGGAGAAACCTTTGGTAACGGCTTTTACGGTATTTCCTGCGCTGTCGAGCTCGTCGGTGACTTCCAGGGCCTTTTCTCCCAGCCCGCCCATTTCGACCAGGCCCCTGGCATTGTCAACGATGGGACCGTAGGCGTCGTTCGAAACGATCATGCCAACGATGGAGAGCATTCCTACCGCGGACATCGAAATACCAAACATGGCATATCCGTCTCCGATCGGCTCACAAAGCTTGTATGCGGCAAGGGATGCGACTGCGATCCCTATCATTGCGGGAAGAACGCTCAGCATACCGTAAGAAACGCCTGAGAGGATCGTAAAGGCGGGACCGGATCTCGATGCCTTTGCGACAAAGCGAACTGGTTTCTTGGAGTCATCTGTGAAATAGTCGCTGGTAATACCGATAACGACACCAACAAGGAGACCGACGATACATGCGGCCCATATCCTCCATTGGAAATCGAAAAGATATGTTGCGACTGTTGTGAGTGCGATATAAATACCTGTAGTCACATATGTACTGCTGTTAAGGGCTTTTGTCGGGTTGCCGTTCTTTCCGATCCGGGCAGTGGCAACTCCTATTATGGAAGCAAGCAGACCCAAAGCACCAAAGCAAAATACCATTGCGGTATTGAGATAGTTACCGGTTGCTTTATCAAGTGCAAATCCCATTACGAGTGCGGCTGCCAGCGACGCTACGTTGGAGTCAAAGAGGTCAGCGCCCATACCGGCACAGTCACCGACATTATCTCCTACGTTATCGGCTATAACGGCAGGATTTCGGGGATCGTCTTCGGGAATTCCGAGCTCGACCTTGCCGGCAAGGTCTGCACTTACGTCAGCAGTCTTAGTAAAGATACCGCCACCGGCCTTGGCGAACAGTGCAAGGGAACTGGCTCCGAAGCTGAAACCCAGAAGTGATGTAGTGTCTTTTGTCAACAGCATGACTGCCGATACACCGAGAAGGCTTGCCCCGACAACAGCCATGCCCATTACCGCGCCGCCTCGGAAACCGGCAAGGAACGAAGTCTTGATGCCTTTTTGAGCAGCTTCTGCCGCCTTGACGTTTGCGATGGTCGAGATCTGCATGCCGATCTTACCGGCAATGGCGGAGAAAAACGTACCCGCTATGTAGGACGCGGCCATAATGATATTTTCCGTCCAGTTGCTTTTCCAGATCGGGCTGGGCAGGAACAGTAGGATAAGAATGGCGACCACACCGGCAAAACGTGCCAGGACCGTATACTCTTTGCGGAGAAAAGTATTGGCGCCGTTCCGAATCAGTTGTCCGACTTCCGCTACCCTTTTATTGGAGGACGGCTGTTTCTTTACCCAAGAGTAAAGCCATCCCGCAAACAGGAAAGAGGCGACCGAGACAACGAGTGAAAAGCAGATAAACTTTTCCATGCGATTCATACTCCTCTTTTTCAAATCCTGGTAATCCAAAAATCGCGAAATCCATAATATCACTTAAACTGTGGAAAATCAACATATTATCTTCTAATGAATACCTCTATTTGCACTTCATTTTTGTTTATTTTTATCAAGGGCGGAGATGAGAAAATTATCAAATAGTCCGTTTTATTGGACAGTTAAATTTGTATTATAACAAGTGAAGAGAATGAAGGAAACTGAGCAAACTATTTGCAGCTATATTCTGCAGATATTTTTCCGGAACGCACATTTAGAACAGATCCTGCAATCCGTGCTTGACAAGTGATCTAAAAAAAGGAGATATCGCAATGGATGTTATGTTGAAGTATGTTAACGGACATGTAGAGGTTTTTGACAATCGGGGAAGATTTCTTTTTTCCGCAGACACAGAAACGGAAGCAAGAAATGAGCTGGAAGAGCATTTCAGCGAGTACAGATCCAATCAATAGAATTGGAGTTTCATCTGCCGGTATGATCTTATGCTTTCATCTGCAATCATGATTATGTTATGACCAGCCAGTATAAACTATGTTATGAGCTGCGAAAATCTGCAGAAAGTTTCTTTGCAAATTGATCTTTGAAGGTTGTTAAGGGTGATTGAGAAGCCCCTGCAGCCATCGTATCTGCTCGTTGATCAATGCTATGGCTTTTGATTAAGATCGATAAGATATAATTCATAAATAGTATATATAAATGGTACAGAATGATCATATTCATATATCAATTTAATTAAAAAGTTAAATATATTAAAAAATTAGGAAAATGAAAAAACGATAAGATTTCAAAATCTTTTGAGGGAAATTTATGCAACAAAATCAGACGTAAACATTGAAAATACAGCCCAAAATGTAAAATTTCTTCAACGTATCTTTGCTAATCAATTGACAATGTCATAGTAATGTGCTATTATTGTCCCACAATAATTTTGTCCCACATTCATCAGGGAGGTCCATATTTTGAAGAATATCGTAATCTTGGGTGCAGGTTATGCCGGGGTTTTGATAGCAAAAAAACTCTCGAAGAAGTTTAAGAAGAACGATACAGTAAACATTACCTTGATAGACAAAAACCCGTTCCATACGATGCTGACGGAGCTGCATGAGGTGGCAGCTGGCCGTGTAGATGAGGATAGTATAAAGATAAGCCTTGCAAAAATGTTTGCCGGCAGGAAGGTCAACGTAAAGCTTGATACAGCTGTCTCGGTGGATTATGAGAGCAAGACGGTAAAAGGTGTTTCGGGCAACTATCCGTACGACTATCTGGTTTTGGCCGCAGGGTCCAAGCCAACTTTTTATGGCGTACCCGGCGCTGAGGAAAACAGTTACAAGCTTTGGTCATACGATGACGCGGTGATCCTGAAAAATCGCATCCTGGACGTATTCCGGAAGGCTGCGAGGTTGTCAGATGAGGCCGACAGGAGAAAACTGCTTACATTTTACGTTGTGGGCGCAGGTTTCACCGGCGTCGAAATGGCGGGCGAGCTTGCCGAATATGTACCGTTCCTGTGCGAAAAGTTTGAAATCGCCAGGGACGAGGTTACTATCGTAAACGTTGACGCATTGAGCAGGGTGGTGCCGATCCTTCCCGAGAAGCTGTCCCAAAAGGCGGAAAGGCGTCTCAGGAAAATGGGCGTCGAAGTGATGCTGGGCACAAACGTATGCGAGATCGGCAAAGACTTTATAGAGCTCAAAAAAGACGGCAATGTGATCCGTAAAATGGCAGGCACCGTCATATGGACTGCCGGTATCGAAAGTGCCGATATAACGGCGGAAGCTTCCAAGCAGCTTCAGTCTGCGGGACGCGGACGCATAAAGACCGATGCTTATTGCCGTTCGCTTGATGACGAATCTGTTTACGTTGCCGGGGACAACATGTTCTATATCCCTGAAGGGGAGAAGGATCCGGTCCCACAGATGGTCGAAAATTGTGAGAACTGCGCCAAGATCATTGCTCACAACATATTCGCATCCGTAACAGGACAGGGAGAACTCAAAGAGTATAAACCCAAATTCCACGGAGTAATGGTATGCATCGGAGGCAGGTTCGGTGTTGCAAGAGTCGGCTTGCCCAACAGGATGATAAACCTGCCATCCTTCTTCGCGATGTTTACCAAGCACTTTATAAACATCGTATATTTTGCCCAGGTCTTGGGATGGAACAAGATCTTCAGCTATTTGTACCATGAGATCTTTACCATACGCAACAGACGCAGCTTTGTCGGAGGTCACTTCTCGAACCGGACTCCCAGCTTTCTGCTGATGCCGCTAAGAGTGTGGCTCGGGGCGGTTTGGGTGTTCGAAGGCGTTATGAAGGCGATAGAAGGCTGGTTTACTTCCCCAAAACTTTCGGCATTTTTCGGCGGTGCCAATGCCTGGTATGAGAGCATAATTAACGGTGTCTCAACCTCTGCTTCTACAGCTGCAGATGCTGCGACCAGTGCTACCGGCGCCATAGCCGATGCAGTGACCGGTGCGACCGGCGCTGCAGTGCAGTCGGCCGGAGAGGTCATCTTCAATATCAACTGGTTAGGATTATTCAGGACGATATTTGTATGCGGGACCGATCCTGCTGCGGCCACACTCGGTGATTATGCGTTCAAGCTTGATATCCCTCTGCTGAATGATCTCATAAATAAACTCGTATTGCCCAATAACGGAATGCAGCTTTTCATGCAAGGTTTTATAGTTGTGGCTGAGATACTTATAGGTCTGGCCCTGATCGGCGGCCTGTTCACGATGCCTGCATCAGCTTTTTCCCTTGTGCTGCAGCTTATGTTTGTTTCCACGACAGGTCTTTATCTCGGGACTTTCTGGATGATTTTTGCCGCAGTTGCCGTATTGATCGGAGGAGGCAGAACTCTCGGACTTGACTACTATGTGATGCCGTACCTCAAGAAACTGTGGAAGAGAATACCATTTGTAAGGAAGAGCTATCTATATAATGATTAATCAGCCTGTGAATAAATCTGTAGAAATCGAGGAACGCACCTATCAGCTTTCCTATCTGGAGGCTTTTGAAGCGACGAAGAGAGAAGTTGACAAAGCACTGTCAGCTTCTCCGCCTTTGATTGGACGTTATCTGGAGCACATAAGGAAGGCAAGCGGGAAGTTTATCCGTGCTAAATCGCTGCTCGCCTGCTCGATGGACATGAGCAACAATGTCCACCCAAATGCGGTCAAACTTGCCGCCGCCGTGGAGATCCTCCATCTGGCGACCCTTGTACACGACGATGTTATTGATGATGCGGAAGTGCGCAGAGGTGTAGTCACGCTCCATAGGAAGTACGGGCGCAAGACCGCAATCATATGCGGGGATTATCTGCTTGCCCTTGCACTGAGGACAGCGTCCGGTGTAGAGAACGCGGAGAACTATGTAAAGTTCAATTTCCCGGACTATGTAAGCAGGATCTGCCTCGGGGAACTCAATCAGCACATCAACAACGGCAATCTTGATTTGTCCGTTTACAAGTATCTCAAAATCATATCCGGCAAGACTGCAGCCTTGTTTGAGGCGTCTTTCCTGGCAGGCGCAGTAATAATCTCTGAAAACACATCGGTCCACCGTGACTATATGCGGCTCGGCCGTTATGTGGGGATGATCTTTCAACTGACGGACGACTGTATAGACTATGAGGACACTGAGGCGAGTGCAAGGAAAACGGTCCGGTCGGATTTTGAACAGGGAGTCATAACGCTGCCTCTTATTTTTGCGTTCGCCAATGAGCATGGACTGAAAGTCAAGGCTGCCCAAAATGCACTGTCCAAAACCGAACTCGCCCGTCTTGTGATCGGGGCAGGAGGAATTAAGCAGACCCGCGTCGTCGCAAGAAAGTATTATGATAAGGCGGTAAAGGTCATTGACAGGCTTGATATGACCGAAGAGAAACGTCATTATCTGATGGAAATACTGGACAAGGCTTACCACGGCACCAAAAAGAGGTAGTGATCGATTTGATAAGGCGCTTTCTTAAATATGTAGAGATCACAACGAAAATAACGAGCCTGTTTGCTTTTGCGATGACGCTGTCCTACCTGTTTTTTATCGGGCAGCCGATAGACACGTTGCGAACGGCCGTATTTTTCCTTGGGATGTTCCTGTTCGATCTTACGACGACAGCCATCAACAATTACATTGACACAAAAACGAACCACCAGCAGCTCCAGTTCAAAAGGAGTATTGCCCTATTGATTATTTATGTCCTCTTTGTGCTGAGCACTGCATGCGGACTGTATCTGTTTTATCTGACCGATGTGGTTGTTTTGGTTGTCGGCGTATTGTGCTTTGCTTTTGGTGTCTTATACACCTATGGTCCAATTCCTATCTCAAGACAGCCTCTTGGTGAGATCTTTTCAGGCTTTTTTTATGGCTTTGCAATCCCGTTTCTTGTTCTGTACATCAATATGCCGGAAGGACATTTTCTTACCTTTGCTGTGAGCCGGGATGCGTTGGACCTGAGACTGCAGATCTGGCCTTTCGTTTCGCTGATACTTCTTTCGATACCCCCGTTTTGTACCACTGCGAATATAATGCTTGCTAATAATATTTGTGATCTCGAAAAGGACATAACCGTAAAACGCTATACGCTGCCTTACTATTTGGGCAAGAGGTCATTGTATGTCTTTGCCGCGCTCTATTATTTGGCATTTTTATCGGTCGTTGTGATGGTAGTGACCGGCATCCTTTCTCCGTTATGCCTGTTGTCCCTGGTAGTTCTGATCCCTGTCCAGAAGAACATCATGGTCTTCTTCAAAAAGCAGGATAAGATGGAAACATTTCCCGTTGCAATTAAGAATTATTTGCTTATAATGGGTACGGTCACTATATCGATCTTTCTGAGCGGTCTGTTTCCGATATAAATGCGGGCCAATGGCTTGGCAGCTTGAGCGGCAGGTTATGTGGTGAGTAATGAAATTTTTCAAAAAATCCGATCTGATCGTAATACTTGTTATGCTGGCCATAGGCATTTCGGGCCTGATCGGTTACAGGTACTTTTTCTCGGAGAGGCCGGCAAAGGCTGAAATATACTACTACGGGAATCTGGTCAAGGTAGTTGAGTTAAAGCAGGGCATTTCCGGGACCGTAAACGTAGCCGAAGCTCCAAATGTCGTTATCCGCCAGGAAGCGGACGGAAGCATCTTCTTTGAAGCTTCCGACTGTCCGGACAAGATTTGCATACTGACCGGAAAGCTTACGATGATCGGCGAAAGCGCCGCCTGTCTGCCAAACGGAGTACTGATCAAGATAGTTCCTGCGGGAGACCGGGAAGCGGACGATGTCGACATTATCATCAGATAGTTTGAAGTTTGGGTCTTACATCAATTGCATGATATTGATATCCCTGATATCGTTGGACTGGATAAGGGTCTTGAATGGATAAGAAGAACAGAATGTCTGAAAATTTGGATATAAACTCGATCAGAGAGGAAACGACTTCAAAAAAGACCAGATCTCTAGTCCTGTCGGCGCTTCTGTTTGCAATGGCACTTATTCTTTCGATCGTGGAAAACAACATGCCTGTGCTGATCCCATCGGTTCCGGGTGTAAAATTCGGGCTTTCGAACATAGCTGTGATGTACGCGCTTTTCTTCCTGAGAAAAAGACAGGCTTTTGCCATTGCGGTATTAAAATCGATGTTTGCCATGGCTACAAGAGGCGTCATAGCCGGTCTGCTGAGCTTCAGCGGGGGGTTCCTGTCCCTGATGATCATGATAGCCCTGATGTGTATATTCGGCAACAGATTATCATACTTTTTGTTGAGCATTTTCGGTTCGATTTTTCACAATATCGGGCAGCTTGTCGCAGTCGCTTTTATTTACACATCCATTTATACGTTAGCGTATTTTCCTGTCCTGCTGATATCCGGAGTCGTCGCGGGTACGGCAACGGCAACATTGTTAAGGGTTATTATCCCGGCTCTGAAAAGGGTTGGGTAATAATATAAATTATCAGTTTAAAGTGGAGGTTAATTATGAAAAAAGCTTTTGCCTTGATGCTGTGCGCTATCTTAATAGCAGCCCTGCTTGCTGGTTGCAACACACAAAAAGGGACAGCCGGCGATGAGCTGAAGACCGGACTGGCCGTGATTTCTTCAACTGCCAAGTCCAAGGATGCAGGAGAAGGGGACGGAGCGGGTCAGGTTGATTCCGTAGTCGTCGCTGTAACCGTCGACAAGGACAACAAGATCGTCAATTGCTACATCGACTCAGCCCAGACCGTGATCGGCTTCTCCGCGGAAGGCAAGATCACTGCCGACCCCAATGCCGAGATAAAGTCGAAGCAGGAGAAGAAAGAAGAGTACGGAATGAAGAAAGCTTCCGGTATCGGCAAGGAATGGTACGAACAGGCGAATGCCCTGGCTGAGTATGTAACGGGTAAAACAGTGGATCAGGTGAAGAAGATCAAGGTCAATGAGAGCGGATATCCTGAGGAAGCCGACCTGACCACATCCGTTACCATGAACGTCTCCGACTATATCAAAGCGATCGAGAAGGCCGCAAACAATGCTCAAAGCCTCGGTGCTAAGAAGGGTGACAAGCTTGGCCTTGGCATAGTTACGAACCTTGGCAAATCTGCCGACGCGGGTGAAAAAGACGGCCTTGCCCAGGCTTACAGCCACTATGCGGCAGTCACTGTCAATTCGGAAGGAAAGATCACAAGCTGCATCATCGATGCTTCTCAGATTGGTGTAAACTTTGATGCCAGCGGCAAGATTACATCCGATAAGAATCAGACATATGAGACGAAGCAAGAGCTCGGCGAGAGGTATGGAATGAAGAGCGCCTCCGGCATAGGCAAAGAGTGGAACGAGCAGGCCGATGCATTTGCTAAGTATGTGGTCGGCAAGACCTTATCACAAGTTACCGGCATTGCTGTCAACGAAAGCAACAAAGCGACTTCCAGCGATCTGACATCCTCTGTCACAGTCAGCATCGACGGCATGATCGGAGCAGTTGAGAAGGCTGTTTCCAACGCTAAGTAAGTAATTTATACAGGTCAGTTAATAGCTGAAAAATCATTTTTACTGAGAAACAAATGGGGGCAGTTTCGCTTACTGCTCCCATTTGCTCAGAGGTGCATTTCATTGAAAAAGATATTCCCTTTTTTTATTGCTGTGATTTTAGTGTTTTCGACATTTGCCTGCCTTACTTCCTGCAAGGCAGGGCAAAAGCGTTTTGAAGCGGAGTTTCTTTTGCTGTTCAATACCGTCACAAAGATCGTAGGTTATTCTGACAGCGAGGAGTCATTTACCGAGGACGTGGAGTTCATATATGACAATATGAAGCTCTACCACGAACTGTTTGACATTTATAACGACTACGAATTCAATAACATCAAGACCATAAACGACAAAGCTGGTGTCGAGCCCGTCAAGGTCGACAAAAAAATAATCGACCTGCTTCTGTTCGCAAGAGAAGTATACGAGGTAACCAACGGCAAAATAAACATAGCAATGGGTCCTGTTCTAAGAATCTGGCATGACTATCGCGAAGCCGGTGTGAATGAACCAGAAAACGCTTCTTTGCCACCGATGGAAGAATTACTGGAAGCCTCAAAACATACGGACATCGATAAGGTAATAATTGATGAAAAAGAATCGACGGTATATCTTTCCGACCCCGGTATGAGACTGGATGTCGGTGCCGTGGCAAAAGGATATGCGGTCGAAAAGGTTGCACGGCTTGCCGAGGAAAATGGGATAACGAATATGATCATCAGTGCCGGAGGCAACGTTCGGGCCATAGGTGACAGGGGCAATGACCGCGGGAACTGGGTAGTAGGTGTGCAAAATCCCGACCTTGAGAGCTCTAAAAAACACCTGGTTTTGCTGTCAATTGCAGACATGTCGCTTATAACGAGCGGAAGTTATGAAAGGTACTATATCGTTAACGGTGAAAGATATGGTCATATAATAAACCCCGACACGCTGATGCCGCCAACGTACTATGAGTCAGTAACAGTACTTGTTAATGACTCGGGATTGGGTGACGCATTGTCGACTGCGATATTTTGCATGCCGTATGAAGAAAGCTTCGCTTTCATCGAATCGAAAGAGGGCGTTGAAGCCCTGTGGGTATTTTCGGACGGGACTATAGAGTACAGCTCAGGGATAAAGGCATATATTCAAGATTAAATCATAAAATAAGCAGGCATAGAAACTTCTGAAAACCTCTAGATAAAAACTGCAGATAAACATTAAGCGCTCAGGGATATATCCCAACTATATATCCCTGAGCGTTTTTGCTTTATGAAAATGATCATATGCCTTTTTAATTTATGACTTATGCCTATACTTTGTGACTTAAGACTTAAGACTCATAACTTATGATTTATGAATTTATGAGTTCATAAGTTTATGAGTTTATGAATTTAATAATTGTATTACTAATTAATGAAATATGAACTTATGATCTTATTTTGATCTGAGGAACTTTACGATCTCGGTACCGGCTTTTGCGCCCTCATAGACGGCTTTCGCAATCTGAAGCAGACCCCCTGTACAGTCGCCCGCCGCGTAAAGTCCCGGGATGGAAGTAGCCATATTTTCATCCACAACGATCCTGTTGCCGTCAATGATCGCGCCGACCTTTCTGGCAAGGTCCGTGCTTCCGGCGACACCTATGGCTATGAACACACCGCTGAACGGAATGCGTGTTCCGTCCTTGAAAAGGACTCCCTCCAGGACATCATTGCCTTCAAAAGCCTCTATCTCCTTATCGACGACTTCGACCCCTTCGGGGACTTCGGCTTCCATCGGCTTCCCGTCTGTAAGGATGGTTACGGAACCAACGATCGGTTTCAACTCAAGGGCTTCGTGCACTGCATACTCACCGTTTCCCATCACTGCGACATTTTTGCCCCTGTAGAAGAATGCGTCGCATATGGCACAATAGCTTATTCCAATGCCCTCAAGCTCGCGGATCCCTTTGATACGGGGCGTCGTCCTGGATGTGCCGGTAGCAATAAGAACGGCATCGGACTCGTACTGCCCGTCTTTCGTCTTTACAACGAACTTTTCGTCGTATGCAATGCCGACGACTTCATCGTCGATGACCTGAGCGCCTGTGTTGATAGCCTGGGCGATCCCCTGCCGGACGAGTTGCCTGCCGTCGATCGGTTTTTCAAATCCGTAGTAGTTTTCGATCTTGCTTGCTCTCGCAAGGGCTCCCTCGTCCTTGCCGATAACTATTGTATTCACATTGGCTCTTGAAGTGTACAGAGCCGCGGAAATTCCTGCCGGTCCCTTTCCTATGATAACGACTGTTGGCATATTATACCTCCCAATACTTCATACACCCATTTTAACACAAAATCCTTGCCTTGTAACGATCAAATCGTTCAGCTTTTTAAAACAGCGTAGATATAGAAAGTGATAAGTGAAAAGCTCATACAGAGGTATAATCAACCGACAGATTAGAAATCCGGCAGACAGGGTATGTAAGTCGACAGGCAGAAGTGGTCCTCAGCCGCATTATTTTTTCAGCCTCTTGCGAACAGCTTCACCCATTGCCTTTGTTCCGACCGGAACGAATATATCACCGCTTATATCAGCAGTCCTGATGCCGTCAGACAATGTGTTCATGACCGCCCTTTCTATACAGTCCGCCTCTTCCGTAAGATTGAATGACAGGCGAAGCATCATTGCTGCCGAAAGGATGGCTGCGAGGGGATTGGCAAGATCTTTGCCGGCAATATCGGGTGCCGATCCATGGATGGGTTCATATAGCCCCCTGATCCCGTCGCCGAGGCTGGCTGAGGGGAGCATACCGATGGAACCTGTCAGCATGCTTGCTTCGTCAGAAAGGATATCGCCAAAAGTGTTTTCGGTGACGATCACGTCAAATTGTGAAGGGTTCCTGATAAGCTGCATTGAAGCATTGTCAACATACATATCCGAATATTCCACGTCCGGGAATTCGGCACTGAGGCGGTGCATCACTTCTCTCCAAAGCCGGGAGGATTCAAGTATGTTGGCTTTGTCCACGCTTGTGAGTTTTTTCCTGCGGCTGCGCGCAAGAGAAAAGGCTATGCGTCCTATACGCTCGACTTCTTTCTCGGTATAGTACATGGTGTCATATGCCGCTTCTCCCATGTCCTCCGTACGATCGCGTCCTTTTGCGCCGAAATAAAGCCCGCCTGTCAGCTCCCTTACCACGACCAGATCCACTCCCCCTCGCGATATCGAATCCTTAAGCGGACAAGCGGAACTCAGAGGAGGAAAGAGGGTAGCGGGACGGATATTTGCGTACAGCCCCAGTTTACTGCGCAGCCCTAAAAGAGCCTGTTCAGGCCTCAGATGGCCCGGCAGGTCGTCCCATTTCGGGCCTCCGACTGCTCCGAGGAGTACGCTGTCAGATTTCAGGCATATGTCAACCGAAGATTGGGGCAACGGTTCCCCATACAGGTCGATCGCACGACCGCCCGCAACAGCATCCTCAAAGTTGAATGTGTGCCCGTAGATGTTACCGATTTCGTTAAGGACCGCGACAGCCTCGTCGATAATGTCCGGACCGATCCCGTCTCCCTTAACGAGCGCTATATTGAACTCTGCCATAAGAATCCTCCGTGCATCATTTTTGGATGGTTTTCAACAGCCCGCCGGCATCGATGATCCTTTGAATGAATGCCGGGAAAGGCTGAGTTTTATAAACTTCATTCCTGGTCAGATTCTTGATCGTTCCGGAATCGAAGTCGACCTCAACGCGGTCTCCGTTTTCTATCTTATCCGCGGCTTCTTCGCATTCAATGATCGCCAGTCCCGTATTGATGGCATTCCGGTAAAAAATGCGGGCAAAACTCTTTGCGATCACACAGGAAATACCGCTTGCCTTTATCGCAATGGGAGCATGCTCGCGGGATGAGCCGCATCCGAAGTTCCTGCCTGCAACCATGACATCCCCTGCTTCGACATTTTTTATGAACTCCTTGTCAATGTCCTCCATGCAGTGGGACGCCAGTTCGGCATGGTCCGTCGTATTCAAATATCTGGCCGGTATGATTACATCGGTATCAATGTTGTCGCCGTACTTAAAAACCTTACCAGTTGCTTTCATATTGCCCTCCAATCAGTATGCATTAGATCGATATAAGGATGCCAATCCAGGAAAAGATGTAATGGGAAAGGAAAAGAAAAGAACAGAACAGAGCACAAAGAACAGAACACTAAGAACAGTTCAGTCATGATAAGTAGAATGAGTATTTAGGTATATACAGGTCTGAACAGACCGGGTCCGATCACAGCTGGTCAGGAGTCGTTATATAACCGGCAATTGCCGATGCCGCTGCGACCGCAGGACTGGCCAGGTAGACCTCGGATTGGGGGTGCCCCATCCTTCCGACGAAGTTGCGGTTTGTGGTGGCGACTGCGCGCTCTCCCTTTGCAAGGATACCCATATGGCCGCCCAGGCAAGGCCCGCATGTCGGTGTGCTTACGACAGCACCCGCATTGACAAATATATCGAAAAGGCCCTCTTTCATAGCCTCGAGCCAAATCTGCTGCGTTGCGGGAATTACGATAACGCGAACGCCTTTTTTGACCTTTTTCCCTTTCATTACCTGCGCCGCTATCCTCAGGTCGCTCAGCCTGCCGTTGGTGCAGGACCCGATCACGACCTGATCGATTTCCACATGCGGTGCCGACTTCACTTCATTAGTGTTTTCGGGGAGGTGGGGGAAGGCAACCGTAGGTTCAAGTGCTCCGAGATCGATTTCGTATACCGCATCGTATTCGGCATCATCATCTGCGGAATAGACGGTGAATTGCCTGTCAACACGACCTCCGACATACTCCATCGTTACGTCATCCACAGGGAAGATACCGTTTTTGGCGCCTGCTTCTATTGCCATATTCGCAATCGTGAAGCGGTCATCGATTGAGAGGTGGGCAATACCTTCACCGGTGAATTCCATCGATTTATACAGCGCTCCGTCAACGCCGATAAGACCGATTATATGGAGGATCACATCTTTACCGGAGACCCATCCCCGGGGCTTGCCCTTGAGTACGAATTTCAGCGCCGACGGGACTTTCAGCCACGTCCGTCCGGCTGCAATGCCGTATGCTATATCTGTGCTGCCCATTCCTGTTGAAAAGGCACCCAGGGCACCGTATGTACAGGTGTGGGAATCGGCCCCGATCACGAGTTCGCCCGGTGCCACCAGCCCTTTTTCGGGCAGAAGGGCATGCTCGACGCCCATTTCTCCGACGTCGTAAAAATGTGTGATCTCTTTCCTGCATGCAAATTGCCTGACGAGTTTGCACTGTTCTGCCGCTTTGATGTCCTTGTTCGGTGTAAAATGGTCCATTACAAATGCGACTTTATCCTTATCGAAGACTGACTCAAGCCCGGCTTTTTCGAACTCCACCACGGAAACCGGAGCCGTTACGTCGTTTGCCAGAACCATGTCGACGGACGCTTCGATCAGTTGACCGGGGGATACCGAGTCAAGACCGGCATGTGCCGCGAGGATTTTTTGCGACATCGTCATTCCCATATCAGTTGCCTCCTGTAGCAAGTTTTTTCTGTTTTTGGCGTTCTTTAAGCAGTTTGTACTCGATCGAATCGACCAGAGCGATCCAACTGGCCTCGATTATGTCCGTTGATACACCTACCGTGGACCACACGTCCTCGCCGTCGGTCGACTCGATCAGGACGCGGACTTTTGCCGCAGTAGCCGCCTGGGGATTCAGCACGCGTACCTTGTAGTCGGACAGTCTGGATTTGCGCAGCTCGGGATAGAACACATAGAGTGCTTTCCTGAGGGCGCTGTCGAGAGCATGAACCGGACCGTCTCCTTCTGCGGCGGTGATCTCTTCTTTGTCGCCGACCCGGATCTTTATGGTGGCCGAAGAGTTGTATCCTACCACGGCAGGTTTTTCGCCGATTATCTTGAAGTGTACCAGCTCAAAAAACGGCTTATACTGCTGCAGTTGTCTGCGGACCACAAGCTCAAAGCTGGTTTCGGCAGCGTCGAACTGGTAGCCTTCAAATTCGAGCTTTTTGAGGATATCCGTGATCTCCTTTGTCTGCGGAGAGTCTCTTGTAAGATCGGGACAGATGTTCTGAAGTTTTTGCATGAGCGTGGTCCTGCCGGCCATCTCCGAGATAAGGAACCTTCTGCTGTTTCCGACGACGGCCGGGTCGACGTGCTCAAAGGACTGGGAGACCTTGGTTACCCCGTCCGCATGCATGCCAGCCTTGTGGGCAAAAGCGCTGTTGCCGACATAAGGTTCATAACCGACTATCGGGATGTTTGAAACCTCGGCTATATATCGAGCTGTGGTAGTAAGTTGGGACATGTTCGAATCAGGAATGCAGGAATATCCAAGCTTCAACTGGAGGTTGGGGATGATAGTGCTAAGGTTGGCATTTCCGCAGCGCTCACCAAATCCAAGGAAAGTACCCTGGATATGACGCGCGCCTGCCTCAACGGCCGCAATGGAGTTTGCGACCGCACATCCGGTGTCATTGTGGCAATGGATGCCTATCTCTACGTCGATAACCTTTGCAACTTCGGCCGTGATCTCCTTTATCTCACTGGGGAAACACCCGCCGTTCGTATCGCAGAGCACGATGCATTTGGCCCCTCCGCGGCAAGCCGCTTTCAGTGTCTGCAGGGCGTATTCGGGGTTTGCCTTGTACCCGTCAAAGAAGTGCTCGGCGTCGTAGATGACCTCTCTTCCGTTCCTGCGCAAATAGCTTACCGTATCCTCGATCATCAGTAAATTCTCATCCAAAGTCGTTCCCAGGACATCGGTAACATGGAGGTCCCAGCTCTTTCCGAAGATGACCACTGTGGACGTCTCGGTCGATAGGAGAGAGGCAAGCATTATATCTTCATCGGGCCGGATATTTTTGCGGCGCGTACTGCCAAAGGCCACGAGCACTGAGTTTTCCAGTTTGACGTCCCTGACTCTCTTGAAAAATTCGATATCCTTCGGGTTAGAGCCGGGGTTTCCCGCTTCGATGAAGCTTATGCCCAACCGGTCCAGCGCTTTAACTATGTTTATCTTGTCTTCGATGGAGAAGGAGATCCCTTCTCCCTGTGCCCCGTCACGAAGCGTGGAATCGAGAATATATGCTTTTTTTGTCATGTGCTGCTCCTCCCCGGTAGTCTAAACGTTTGCCAGGAGCTTGTTGACCCCGTTTATATATGCCTTGATGCTTGCTTCGATAATATCGGTGGAAACCCCGCGGCCTGTGACCGTATTTCCGCCGTTCTTCAGTTTCACCGTGGCTTCGCCCAAAGCGTCCTTGCCCTCGGTCACGGAACGCAGTGAGTAGTCTACAAGCTTGAATTCTTTTCCCACGATCAGGTTTATGGCGTTGAAAGCCGAATCGATCGGACCCGAACCTCGTGCCACGTTCTCGATTTTCTCGTCACCGGCTATCAGGGTGATCAGAGCGGTAGAGGAGACCGTGTTGCTGCTGTTGATGATAAAGCTTTCAAGCCTGTAGTGTTCGGACTTGACCTGCACGGATTGCCCGCCGATGAGTGCTTCTATATCCCGGTCGCTGACCACCTTTTTCTTGTCTGCCAGGCTTTTGAACATTTTAAAAGCCTCATCCAGTTTTTCCTGGGACAGTTCATACCCGAGCTCCTCAAGCCGGGTCTTGAAAGCATGCCTTCCCGAGTGTTTTCCGAGTACCATGAGGTTTTTGGGAATGCCTACCGACTCGGGGGTCATGATTTCATAAGTGGTCCGCTCGGCCAGGACTCCATGCTGGTGGATACCCGACTCATGGGCGAATGCGTTCGATCCGACAATGGCCTTGTTGGGCGGCATCTGTATGCCTGTTATTGCCTGCAGCAACCTGCTGGTCCTGTAAATTTGCTGAGTATTTATACCTGTTTTGGCTCCAAGGAAGTCGCCGCGAGTAGCTATCGCCATCACGACTTCTTCAAGGGAAGCGTTGCCGGCACGCTCTCCGATCCCGTTTACAGTGCATTCCACCTGTGTGACGCCTGCTCTGACCGCAGAAAGAGAGTTTGCTACAGCCATTCCCAGGTCGTTATGGCAATGCACCGACAGCTCTACTTTTTCTATTCCGCGCGTGTTGTTTTTGATGTAAGTGATCAGGTCATAGATCTCGGTGGGTGTGATATAGCCCACGGTGTCGGGTATGTTTATGACCGTAGCACCATTGTCGATGGCCGCCTCAATGACCTTTACAAGGAAGTCGGGGTCGCTGCGGCATGCGTCTTCCGCGGAAAACTCAACGTCGGAGACATATTTTCTAGCGTATGCGACCATCGCGGCCGCGTTCTCGACCACCTGTTCCGGACTCATCCTGAGCTTATACTGCATATGGACGGGAGACGTGGCAATAAAGGTATGGATCCTCGGAGCGACGGCCTGCCGCACTCCCTCGTATGCCGCATCGATATCCTTGGGGAGAGCCCTTGCGAGTCCGCAAACCACAGAATCTTTGATCTCCCTTGAGATGGCCTTTACCGATTCCAGGTCGCCCGGGGAGGCTATGGGAAAACCGGCCTCAATGACGTCGACCTTCAGCTTCTCCAATTGCCTGGCCATCTCCAGCTTTTCTTCAAGGTTCATGCTGCAGCCGGGCGATTGCTCTCCGTCTCTCAGAGTAGTGTCAAAAATCTTTATATGGTTTTTCATAGGCACCTCACTTGACCGCTGGTTTATTTATGCTCAGTACCGCACCCGTACTTGCGGAATGCACTAGTTCGCTGTATCGCTTCAGCCAACCTTTAAGCGGCGGCCTATCCGGCATTTTCCATGATGCCTTTCTCCTGTTCAGTACTTCTTCGGGCAAGAGGACGTCTATCGTCCCGTTGATGATATCTATCCTTATCCTGTCGCCGTCTTCGACCAGCGCGATCGGTCCCCCTTCGGCCGCCTCCGGTGAAACATGGCCGATGGCCGCACCCCTGGTAGCGCCGGAAAAACGTCCGTCCGTTATCAGGGCTACGCTCTTGTCAAGCCCCATGCCGACAAGAGCCGAAGTCGGGTTGAGCATCTCACGCATACCGGGTCCGCCTTTCGGACCTTCATACCGTATTACGACCACGTCTCCGGGCTTTATCCGGTTTCCGTGGATGGCTTCGATTGCCTGCTGTTCGCTGTCGAACACCCTTGCGGTACATTCAGATACCAGCATCTCTTCGGCAACTGCTGACCGCTTGACGACAGCCCCGTCGGGAGCCAGGTTTCCCCGGAGTATCGCTATCCCTCCTGTCGTGCTGTAGGGCCGGTCGACAGGCCTGATGACCGATGTGTCCATATTGCGGGCCTTTGCGATATTTTCTCCCGCCGATTTGCCGGTCACCGTGGGAAGGGAAGTATCTATAAGGGATTTTGATGCCAGCTCTTTCATGACTGCCTGCACTCCGCCGGCGTAATACAGGTCTTCGATGTGATGCTCGCCTGCCGGGCTGAGGCGGCACAGGTTTGGAGTCCTGGAGCTTATCGTGTTGATGATATCCAGATCCAGATCGATACCGCATTCATTCGCTATTGCCAGCAGGTGCAGAACGCTGTTTGACGAACAGCCAAGCGCCATGTCGACGGCAAGGGCGTTCATGAAAGCTCCTTCGGTCAGGATATCAAGGGGCCGGATATCATTTTCAAGCAGTTTCATTACCGCCATTCCCGATTTCCTGGCAAGCTGCAGGCGGGCCGAGCTCACGGCGGGAACGGTGCCGTTGCCCGGAAGGGCCATACCGATGGCTTCGCAAAGACAGTTCATGCTGTTTGCAGTGTACATGCCTGAGCATGAACCGCAGCCCGGGCAAGCGTTCTGCTCCAGGTCGGAAAGCTTTTCCTCGTCTATCAGGCCGGCTTTATAGGCGCCTACCGCCTCGAAGAGGGTCGACAGGTTGCAGCTTTTTCCGTCCAACCTGCCCGCAAGCATCGGTCCTCCGCTGACGACTATGGACGGGATGTTCAGCCTTGCGGCTGCCATCAGCATTCCGGGTACGATTTTATCGCAATTGGGGACCAAAACGAGCGCATCAAAGCAGTGGGCGATCGCCATGCTCTCAATTGAGTCGGCGATAAGCTCCCTTGAGGCGAGTGAATACTTCATGCCTTCGTGACCCATCGCAATGCCATCGCAGATGCCGATGGAGGGAAAGAGGACGGGGGTGCCGCCTGCCATCAGGACTCCTGCCTTGACCGCTTCGGCTACTTTGTCGAGGTGCGCGTGGCCCGGAACTATTTCACTGTATGCGGAACATATTCCCACAAGCGGTCTGGAAAGGTCCTCTTTCGTATAACCGAGAGCGTAAAATAAGGAACGGTTTGAAGCAGAATGCTCGCCGAAGGATATATACCCGCTACGATGCTTCATCTTATGATCCATATCGTGCACCCCTTATTTTTTCAGCCAGCTCATCATACTGCGGAGCTTCGCACCTACCTTCTCGACGGGGTGCTCAGCTTCCATGCGCCTCATGGCGAGGAAGTTTGCCCGGCCTGCGGACCTGTTTTCAACAAGCCACTGGGATGCGAATTTTCCGCTTTGTATATCCTGCAGGATCTTCTTCATTTCCTTTCTCGTATCTTCCGTGATGACCCTGCGTCCGCTTACGTAATCGCCGTATTCAGCCGTGTCGCTGATCGAGTATCTCATAAATGAAAAACCGCCGCTGTTTATAAGGTCAACGATAAGCTTCATTTCATGGACGCACTCGAAGTATGCCATCTCGGGCGAATACCCGGCTTCAACAAGCGTATCGAATCCGGCCTTCATAAGCTCCGTGACGCCTCCGCAGAGGACCGCCTGCTCGCCGAAAAGGTCTGTTTCGGTCTCCTCGCGGAAAGTGGTCTCCAGGATACCCGCTCTTCCGGCTCCGATCGCTGAGGCATAGGCCAGCGCGTAATCCCTGGCTTTGCCCGAGGCGTCCTGATGGACCGCTATCAGCGAGGGGACACCCTTGCCCTCCACGTATTGGGAGCGGACAGTGTGTCCGGGACCCTTCGGAGCGACCATTATCACGTCTACATCGGCAGGGGGCACGATCTGGTTGAAATGGATCGCAAACCCATGCGCGAACATCAGGACCTTTCCTTCGGAAAGATGCGGACGGATACATTCTTCATAGACCTCAGGCTGGACCTGGTCGGGGACAAGCATCATGATAATATCCGCACGAGCAGCAGCCTGGGATGTTTCTAGGACCTCGAACCCGTCCTTTTTCGCTGTTTCAACTCTCGGTGATGATGATTTCAGACCGACGACGGTGTTTATGCCGCTGTCCTTCAGGTTTTGTGCGTGGGCATGGCCCTGGCTGCCGTAACCGATCACGGCAACCGTCTTTCCGGTCAGTAAAGAGATGTTGCAGTCGCTGTCGTAATACATTTTCATGTGTCTGTCCATCCTTTCGTAAACTTTTTGATCGAATTCAGGTATGCAACTCAGTGAAAAATTATTCAGTCAGTGATGGTACTTGGATCATATATCGTGGACATGCCTCTCGCCATAGCCGTGATCCCGGTCCTGCACATTTCGATGATGCCAAAGGGCTTCATGATTTCGAGAAAAGCATCGATCTTGCTCTGCTGGCCGGTAAGCTCGATGATCATGGTGACGGGTGACATGTCGAGTATCTTCGCCCTGTAGATTTCAACCGCTTCCTTTATATATGAACGGGACTCTACCGGAGCGTGTATTTTCAGCAGCAGCAGTTCGCGGAACAGTGAATTTTCCGGTAAAAGGCGCTCCACCTTTTCGACCTCTTCGAGCTTCATGAGCTGCTTTGTGATCTGGTCCAAAATATATGTGTCACCTTTGACGACGATGGTTATTCGCGAGTTCTCAGGGTTATCGGTAGCACTTACGGTAAGAGAATCGATGTTGAAACCGCGCCTGCTAAAGAGGCTTGATACCCTTGCCAGGACACCTGCGTGGTTTTCAACTATGACTGACAGGACAAATTGTTCTTGCATCTTGCAAACCTCCCTTTGAAACCGGGTAAATCACTCGATAATGATATCGTCGACCGTCTTGCCTGACGGGATCATCGGAATGACCTTTTCGTCGCGGTCTATTATGCAGTCAACTACACAGGGTCCGTCGTACGAAAACACCTGGTCGAGGACCGTGTCGATGTCGTCATCTGACGATATGCGGAAGCCTTTTGCGCCGAACGCCTCGGCAAGCCTGACATAGTCTGTTTTCCGGTTGAGGGTCGTGCATGAATATCGCTTGTTGTAGAAGAATGACTGCCACTGGCGGACCATGCCCAAAACCGAATTGTTCATAACAAACACCGTTACCGGTATGTTGTAGCTGACAAGCGTACAAAGCTCGTTCATATTCATGTGGAATCCGCCGTCGCCGACAAACAGGATCACCCGTTTGTCTGGTCTTGCGATTTTTGCGCCGATCGCCGCACCGAGGCCGTAGCCCATCGTCCCAAGACCGCCTGAGGTCAGAAGGGACCTGGGTGCGGAAAAGGGGTAACACTGTGCGACCCACATCTGGTGTTGACCGACATCCGTTACGATGATTTCATTTCCGCCTGCGCGCATATAAACTTTTTCAATCAGATTCCACGGTTTTACATGATTTCCGCTGCCGCTGCTTCTCGGTTTGCAGTCGAATTTGCTTTTCCATTCGTTGACCGTATCGATCCAGGCTTTTCTTTCCGCCTTCTCAGTCATCGGGATCAGCTGCGTAAGGACATCATATGTGTTGCCCACGATATCCAGATCAACAGCTTTGTTCTTGCCTATTTCAGCAGGGTCGATGTCGATATGGATGCACATTGCGTCCGGGGCAAAGCTGCCTGCCTTGGTGGCCACACGATCGGAAAAACGGGCTCCTATGGCGATGAGAAGATCGCAGGATTTTGCCGCCATGGATGCGGCCACTTTACCATGCATTCCTATCATGCCCAGGTTATTGGGATGGTCATAGGGCATAGCACCCAGACCCATCATGGAACAGCATACCGGGGTATCGGTTTTCTCAGTCAGTTCTCTGACAAGAGCCGATGCTCCTGAAGATATGACACCACCGCCGATGTAGATAAGCGGCCTGTGGCTCTGATTGATGTACTTTGCCGCGAGGGCAAGGCTTTCTTCCGTATATCTGTTGGGAAGTTCGACCCGGAACCTGTTTCCCGGCGTGAATTCGCATTTTTGGGCAGTGACGTCTTTGGGGATATCGATCAGGACGGGTCCCGGCCTGCCTTTGTTTGCAATGTAGAACGCTTTACGCACCGTATCCGCAAGTTTTTCGACGTCGTTGACAAAAAAGTTGTGCTTTGTTATGGGCATGGTTATCCCCGTAATAAAGACCTCCTGGAAGCTGTCCCTTCCTATGAGTTCTGTTGCGACGTTTCCCGTAATTGCAACCATCGGTACGGAGTCCATATAAGCGGTAGCGATTCCTGTAACGAGGTTGGTTGCACCGGGGCCGGAAGTGGCCATTACGACTCCGGTTTTTCCGGTCGCCCTCGCATAACCGTCCGCCGCATGTGCGGCTCCCTGTTCATGTGCGGTGAGAATATGGGTGATCCGATCGCGCTTGTCGTACAGTACGTCATAGATATTGAGTACTGCCCCGCCCGGATAACCGAAAATAGTGTCGACGCCCTGCTCGATGAGCGTTTCGATCAGGATCTCTGCACCTGTCAGCAACATGTTGAAGAACCTCCTGTACGATTTTAGTGCGAATAGTTAACAAAAAAACCTTTGTCTCGCCAAGAGACAAAGGTTTGATCCTCTGCGGTACCACTCTTGTTGCCGATCTATCGTACTTTTGGGTACGATCGTTCGACCACCTCTGACGCATCTCCCGGCATAGCCGTTTTAATGCGCGACCCCTGTAACGGTGGGTATCCGGTTTGACCTACTCGACCGATCGAAATTACATCTTTCAGCCAACTACTCCCGGGGGAGGTTCATTCTTTCGGATAGCCGCCTCGCACCATCCGGCGGTTCTCTGATATCCTAAGGAATTACTTAGCCCGTTCAACGTATTTGGTATTATTCTGCTTTCGGTCAACTGCTCACGGGTGATTTTCAAAACGGACACATATCGCCTTGCACCACCCGGCGACTCTCTGAAATGCAAACCGCTTCTACTCGTCCCGATCAACGCATTTGGTTTATGGGTGAAATTTGTTATATTGGTCGTAATTCTAACATAGCAGGCAATGTGCTGTCAATAGTGAAAAGTATAAAATCATTAATGCTTTAGCATGTTAGCACATTATGCAAGTTAACTATGATCAGGTTGTGCTATATTGTATGCCGGAACTAGCAAATGATATCACGCTTTTTAAACATGATCCCGCTAATGACCAGCAGCAGTATTGAGCAAACCGCCAGCACGATCATTCCCAGGAGCGCCGTGGAGCCGCCCAGTCCCGACAACAGCACTACCGGGTTCTTATATGTAATCGGAAGAAGTGCAGTCACAATGTCGATACCTTCCGGCTGAATGGTAAATATGGTGAAAAGCATGCCCAATAGGGTACCGAGCACTATGGAAATGATGCCTTTCTGTGCCAGTGTCGATACGAATACGGCCAGCGCCGCTGCAAATATCGCATACAGGATTATTGGGATAAGGCATCTCAGCACAAAAATACCGATCGGGACCAGTGTCAGTTCTTTGTTCGGCAGGGCGAAAACCAGGAAATATCCGTTTTCCGACGCATATTTGCTGAATCCCAGATAGAAATTGCCGTGCCTGTATTCTACGGCCGCATACGCCGTATCCCTTTCCCAGCTCAAAAATCTGTAAAAGTCCCTTGCCAGATAAGTGCTGTCATAGTTTGGTGCAGCGCCGGGAGCGGAAAGGGAAGTGAAAGTGTCATTGAGGTACAGGACGGGGTAAGCAGGATCCCCGAATCCGTTCATCAATCCTACGAACAGGAATGCGACCAGTATCGGGATAAGCAGCCACATCAGTGTGATTATGAATGCAGATGCAGCCTTTGCCAGTATCACTTTCCACCTCGGCAACGGTTGAAGGAGAAGGAACTTGAAGCTTCCTGAATCGGATTCGCCCGAAACTATGTCGGACAATACCAGAAGGGCTATGAGAAGGGAAATAGGGGGAAGGAGCTCATTGAAAGCCGTGTAAAGGAACGCAAATCCCGTCAGATCATAGTGGGACATCGGTTTGATCCCTTTATCACGCAGCGAAGTCAGGAAGTCAAGCTGCAACTCATAGTATTCTATTATATTTAGTCTGGCGTCGTAAGAGTTCAGGAGACGGAACGGGTAGTCAAGGAATCGAGTCGGAAGCCCCTTGAGGAGTTCACCCCGTTCGATGATCCCCCTTATAGTGTTCGTATAGAAGTTAAGTTCATTGGTGTAGTGCTCGATATCGGCCTCCAGTTCGGCCTGCAGATCCCGGTTCAGTAAAGCCTGCGCCTTTTTGCCGTAATATTCTGCACGGACGGCAGCGTTGTCGGCATAAGCCCTGAACAGAGGAGAGTCATACAGGTCCGCCCGGTTTCCGTAGGTCGCGTTGTCAAGCATGTAGTAGTCCTGCAAAAACACCAGGTTTTTGACGGTCTCGGCTCTTTTTGAGGCACCCTGGTCTATTTTGGTAAAAATCAGGGAGGCGATAAGTATCAGATATATGACCAGGACGATCCGGTTTTTTCTGCTCTTGATAGATTTCTTTATTTCAAACAGGATTAACTGTCCCATGATGACCTCCGAATCAGCAGATTATGTCTTTCTTGATAAAGATGATGCGGCTTATGGATACCAGCAGGACGCTGACCGAGATAAGGACTATAAAGCCTGCCAGCATCGATCCGGCGGCATCCCCGGCCATCACGGTCACCGCATTTCCGTATGAAAAGGGCCAGAAAAGCGAGAAGTACGTCATCCGGCTGATCGGAGACTGCAGGACTGCAGCCGCGAAAGTCACACTTATCGATGCGGTCATGGCGTTAAGGCTTTCCTGGGACAGAACCGATGACAGACATGCAAACGTTGTAAGGAACACGATATATAGCGCGAACAGTATAAAGGCATATAACAGGAACCTGCTTGCGCCCAGGTAAACCAGTATCTCGCTTTTTTGAGTTACCGCAAACGAAGAGAATGCGTTCGGGTCAAAAGCTATCGGGTATTTAGCGCTTCCGGTCCCGTTCAGAACGGACATTATGACAAACACTATCAACAGTGAGCTGCCCAGTACCGTTAAGGCCACTACCAGGCAGGACAACACTTTGGCGGTGAAGAACTTTCCGCGTGGATATGGCTGCAGCAAGAGGAATTTATAGCTGCCCCAATCTACCTCGGAAGCGAAGCAGTCGCTGCACAGCAGCAACACCACAACAGCCGCCAGATAAGGCATAAGCTCCGACAGTACGCGGTACAAGAAGTTGATGCCCGTCATCTGGTAGATGTTGTTCAAAGGTTTTATGTCGTTGTCATACAAGTATTTGTTGTAATTTATGTTGTTTATCAGGTCCTCTTCGGTCACTCCGCCCTCGGATTTCGATTTGCCCGAGATGATCCCCTCGCGAAGGCCCTGCAGCAGATTCTCGTTGCGGTTGATGTTTGCCAGGACGACATCGCGCCAGCGGTCTTCGCCTACCCATGATGTATATACGCGCTGCTGCGCCGAATAGACAGCGTCCCTGCGCCACAGGTCCATTGCCTTCTGGACGTTTTCGGGCGGGTTTTTCGGATATTCCTGCAGGAGCAGGTTCAACTGGATAGCAGCATCCCATGCACTGTTGTCGTAGGCGAGGCGCTCCTTTTTGAACTGGAGATCCCTGGCCATATTGATGGATCCGAATGCCAGGAGTGTAACGAGCAGGAGCAGCCAGACGACCATGTTTTTGACAGAGGTGAATTGCTTTTTCAGCTCAAACAGGATGATCTTACTCATGACTCGACACCCCTGAAGATCCTGCTGTAAATCAGCTCAAGGTCGTCGCGCTGTTTGTTGATATCGTGGATCCGAATGTTATTCTCGGTAAGTATCCTGAGAACTTCCGAAATCACGCCTTCACGCATGTGGACGGACAGCTTGTCCTTTCCTTCCACCTTCATGGAAAGGATGCCTTCAACACCTTTCAGCAGTGCCGCGGCCTCTGAAGGATCGTTGAGAATGATCGAGAAGAAAGAGTCGAAAGCCGGTACCGTTTTGTCCAGAAGGACCCCGTCTTTTATGTAAATGACCCGATCCGCGGTTTTCTCGACTTCACCCAGCATGTGGGAGGAGAAAAGGATCGATACGCCTTCCTCCTGGACCATTTTAAGCATGAGCTCGCGCAGCTCCATGGTCCCGGTGGGATCGAGGCCGTTTGTGGGCTCGTCAAGTATGAGAAGTTTCGGCTCGGTCATCAGGCACATACCCAATGCAAGGCGCTGTTTCATTCCAAGGGAGTATTTGCGGACCTGGCGGTGTATGTTTTTTCCGAGGCCGGTTATGTCTATCGCGCGCTGGAGCTTCTCTTTGGAGATCCCCCTGACCTTCGCGATAAACAGCAGGTTGTCAAGACCGGTGAGGTTTACGTACAACCCGGGATTTTCTATGATGCCCGCCAGGCTTCCCAGAGCAGCCTCACGCCTTTTTTTGAGGGGATAACCGTTTATTATGATCTCCCCTTCATCGGGACGGATCAAGTCGGTGATGAGTTTCAGGGTAGTGGTTTTGCCTGCGCCGTTCGGACCAACGAAACCGACTATTTCTCCCTCCTCGACGTTAAATGATATGTTTTTGATGACCCGTGTCTTTCCAAAGCTCTTGGAAAGATTGTTTACCTCAAGAACATGCATATGTATTCACCTCAAGTGTTAGTATACATCTGAAAGCTTTCGCGTGACAGTATCTTGAATGAGTTGCGGTGCATATCCAGAAGCCCTTCATCCCGCATCTTTCCAAGTTCTCTGGACATGGCGCTGCGGTCGATGCAGAGATAATCCGCAAGCTCGCTCCTGCTGAATGGGATGTTGAAAGTCAGGCTTTTGTGCGCTTCGGCCTGGTCGATCAGGAATGCCATAAGCTTTCCGCGTATGGTTTTCTTGGAAAGGTGGTCTATCTTGCGGTTCAGCATGAGATTCTTGCTAGCAAGGATCTTCATCATGTTTTCGATAAGCCTGGTGTGAAACGCACATGCCGATGAACATGCGGAGGCGATCCTGTGAAAATGCACCCACATTATCGAGCAGTCTTCGGCGGCCACCACGGATACGGGAATGTTCTGGGGTGAAGCACAGGCATATACCTCGGCAAACATGTCATACTTTTCCGCGCTCCCTACAATCATCCTGTTGCCGAACATATCTTCCTTTACGATCATCACGGAGCCTTTCAGTACGATCCCTATCCAATCGGCTCTGCTGCCTGCCATCAGAACGACTTCCTGCCTGTGATAGCTGCGGATCATCACGCTCAGGCACTGAAACAGCGATTTGAAACTTTTTTCGTCGATTCCTTCAAAAAGAGCGATTTTGGTATGGTCAACGGTGTTGATCATCTGATCCGGCTGCGTGCTTTCAGCCTTAGAGTCAACACCGGTTTCGCTCGATCCGGCAGACTGCTTCGGCGTGGTGTAAATTTTTCCAGATGAATCATTGCTGATACAATTATGCGTATTATAAACATTATTTTCCATTTTATCAATTACCCTTTCAATAAATTAACGCATTATTTTAAGTTACAATTAGTTCCAAACCGGACGAATCTCAATAAATGAGAAAGTAAATTTTAATATGTTTTAGAATAAATATCAGGATTTTGTGAATGGATTTCAGAATTTTTGATAATAAATTTCATGGTCAAACATCAAGAATCCATAATCAAATTTCAAGGTTTCATAATCGGCTATCGTGTAAATTTCCTGACCATCTTATCACAGGCATGTTGCAATTGCAACGATCTTTTATCCGATAATACTTTATAATCTGATCGAGCAAGACAGAGACTAATATTCGAGGTGAGATCTGTGATAAGAAAAATCATAAAAATAGACGAGGAACTATGCAACGGCTGCGGCATTTGCGTGAACGCCTGCCACGAAGGCGCGATCGGTATCATAGACGGAAAAGCAAAGCTGCTGCGAGAAGATTACTGTGACGGACTCGGAAACTGCCTGCCCGCCTGTCCGACCGGCGCGATTTCCTATGAAATGAGGGAAGCTCTGCCGTTTAACGAGGAGGAAGTACTGAAAAACCAAAAGAGGTCTGCCGAACAAACGGATCCAGGCGAGGGAACGTCCCGGGCAGACATACGTGGCGCCGTACATACGGAGGACATCGATTCCGGAAAAGGGCACATGCATTTCGGCTGTCCCGGGTCGAGGGCACGCATATTTGAGAGGTCGGGAAATACGTCGGGTTCCAACCATGGGTCATCGATTGGCACAGCCCCGGAATCCCAGCTTAGACAGTGGCCTGTCCAAATCAAGCTTGTGCCTGTGAGAGCACCATACTTTGACGGGGCAAAGCTGCTGGTTGCTGCAGACTGCACCGCCTATGCCTATGCCAATTTCCACAGCGAATTTATGAAGAACAAAATCACTCTTATTGGCTGTCCAAAGCTTGACGATGAGGACTATGCCGACAAACTGAGCGAGATTATAAGGCTCAACGATATAAAAAGCGTGACCGTCATCAGGATGGAAGTACCATGTTGCGGCGGTCTGGAAAGAGCGGTACAGCAGGCTATCGTCAGAAGCGGCAAAATGCTGCCCTGGCAGGTGGTCATCGTATCGACTGATGGGCAGATACTTGATATATAACTTATATAACTTCATAAAACTCAAATAACTTCAAATATCTTTATAACTCCGGATAACTTTTAATAACTCCGGATAACCTATTATAACTTCATATAACATATTCCTAACATAACATCTATAACATCACAAAAACTACACATATATCTTCATATAACTTGCTTGTAACGAGCATGAGTTTGCCTGGCATCATCCGGCATATTCTTTGATTACAGGCAATGTTCGCTCAAAAGCGGCCTTTTCTGATCGGAAAGGCCGCTCTTTTACAAGTATGAATATATATTGCCATATTATAGAAAAGCAATCAGGGTTTGATCCCTGATTGCCATATGAATTTCCGTCTTGGATACCTTGACATGAGCCGGGCGGATTGTCAAAGATCGATCGTTCCGGCTAGAAGGTCTTCATCCGCCGATGATGAGCCAATATAAACCTCGTATTTCATATGTTCAAGCTCAAATGCCGCAGTTTTCGGATCATACCATTTAAGTTTTTCTGTCGGGCACTCGATTTCAACTTCGGCAGCTTCCCCGGGATGCAAAGAGACGCGTCTGAATCCTCTAAGCGACTTGACCGGTCTGTCCACGGCAGAGTTTCTGAAACCTACATAAAGTTGCACGACTTCGTCCCCGGCCATTTTACCGGTGTTCTTTACGGTGCACCTTGCCAGGATCTTATCGTTTTCAACTCTGAACACAGGATCCGAATACTCAAAAGTGGTGTATGACATACCGAAACCGTAAGGTCTCAGGGGCTTTTTGCCCTCCTTATCAAGTTTCGCATATCCGTGATAGTAGTCATACCACTGGTTTTTTGCATCCCAGTTGATCTTCGGCAGGTCGCTTTCCTCATACGGGATGACAAACGGGATCTTGCCGGAAGGATTTACGTCGCCAAATATGATCTCGGCTATTGCTGTTCCTCCCTCCTGCCCGGGATAGTAAGCCATGAGCACGGAGCTGACTTTGTCGATCCACTCTGTCATCATTATCATATTGCCGCCTATAAGAACGACCGCCGAGTTTTTGTTTTCAGGTGCGATCTCATTTATCAGGTCAAGCTCGTCGGCGTGCAGCCCAAGGCCGTTTACGCGGTCTCCGCCTATTGCACCGGTATAGCTGTCCTGACCCCGAGGGCTGACATATTCACCCTCGTCGGAGTGATCGTAACCGAGAACGAATATAACTGCGTCTGCCTCTCGTGCATGCTCCTTTGCGGTTTCTATGTCGCTGCCGTCGAAATATATGAATTCCGCATCGGGCGCGATCTTGCGGAGGCCTTCAAGCGGTGTGACAACGTAAGCGGGATATACGCGGCTCGACCCGTGGTCGCCGATATTCGCTTTATCTGCCAACTTTCCGACAACTGCGACCTCCTTCGTTTTCTTCCTGTCCAGGGGAAGGACGCCGTCATTTTTCAGCAGCGTGATCCCCTCGCGTGCAGCCTTCAGGGCCAGTTCAATGTGTTCTTTGCAGCCGATCACGTCTTCGCCGTAGCTTTTGCCGCTCGACGCATGGGCTTCTTCAAAAGCAAGTATCGTACGGACGATCCTCAGCGCCGCTTCATTTATTCTCTCTTCCGGCACCAGTCCTTCCTTCACGGCTTCGACCAGCTTATCACCAAAATAATACGTCCAGCACATCTCTATATCCATGCCGCCATTTGCCGCATCTGCCGTGTCCTTGACACCGTGGATGAAGTCGCTTATGACGAAGCCGTCAAAGTCCCATTCCTCTTTGAGGACCTTCCTGAGAAGGTAGTCGCTGTGCCCGCAGTGGACACCCTTGTAAAGGTTGTAGGCGCTCATGATGCTGGCTGCACCGGCGTCGATGCACTCCTTGAAGTGCGGCAGATATACTTCCCGTTCGGTGCGTCTGTCGCAATCCACGCTGCACTTGAAGCGGCTGATCTCCATGGAGTTGAAGGCGTAGTGCTTGACACAGGCAATCACGTTTTCGTCCTGTACGCCACGGGTAAGGGCTGCGCCCATTTGACCGATGGCAAAGCTGTCCTCGCCGTAGGTTTCCTGGCTGCGTCCCCAGCCCGGGTTGATTGGAAGGTTTATGCAGACGCCGCCGAAGAAGTTTCCGCCGTAGGCCCTGATCTCACGGCCTATGGCCCTGCCTATCTCCTCTTCAAGTTCGGTATCGAAGGTCGCGCCGCGCAGCATCGAGACAGGGAAGCAAGTGCTCTTGCCTGTACCGCAAACCACTCCGCGCGGGCCGTCACAGAACAGGACAGGAGGGATCCCGAGCCTCTTGTTTCCTCCCGCTCCATAGGGGACATGGTTGTAATGCACTGCAGGGTCACTGGCAGACATTATCCCGCCCAGATCCGAAGGTTTCATCCAGCCGCTCATAAGATAGACTTTCTCTTCGAGGCTCATCTGTGAAACGAGTTGCTTTGCTTTGTCCGTAAATTGCAAGCGGTACTCTTTCGTACACTTCATAGTCAAAGACCTCCATACAAGTTGAACACATAAAAAGATGTGAATGACCTGTGATCTTGCATTATGTGCACGTGCACTCAATTAAGTAACGATTAGCGGGAAGGGTACAGTTGCATCCCGGCATTATGCCTGTCCTGATATTTTACTTCTAAATAACAAGATCGGGTTATCATCCTGGTATATAAATCTAAGTTTACAATACCATTTGCAGCTTTAAATGTCAATGAAGCGCTTGTGATCATGAACCGATGTGAAAAATCTGCCTGATTATATACAGCCGGAATATATACTTGATCTCATGCATATCAAATTGACAATGAGAATCTATTTTGCTATCATAAACCATGAAATCATATATGGTGCACGAGCACAAGCTTGATATCGAAAGATGCTGACAATGGCGGAGGTATCTATGTCAGTCACGATAAAAAAGATAGCCGAACTGAGCGGAGTTTCGCGCGGCACGGTGGACAGGGTGCTCAACAATCGCGGCAATGTACATCCGGAAACCGCCGAGCGGGTACGCAAAGTTGCGCAGCAGTTGGGGTATTCGCCCAATTTGGCGGGCAAGGCGCTCGCGGTCCGCAAGAAGTCACCGCTTTTCGGAGTCATATTGCCGTCGGAGGGAAACGCCTTCTTCGACGACGTGATCGCAGGGATACGAAATGCGGAAGCCGAGCTTCGGGATTTCGGCGTCAGAGTTGAAATCAGGACTATGAGGGGGTTCGATCCGACCCGCCAGCTAAAGCTGATAGAGGAGTTCGAGGACCGGATAAGCATGCTGCTGCTGGTCCCGATCAATGATGTCAGGATCGCCGAGAAGATCGGCTCGCTCAAGGAGAAGGGCATACCCACGATCGCCCTGAACACCGATATCGAAAACAGCTCCAGGTTGTGTTATGTGGGCAGCGACTACAAAAAAAGCGGCGAGATAGCATGCGGTATCATGGCCCTTCTGACCGGGGGAAGGGCGAACTTCGGTATAGCCACAGGATCGTTCAGGATGCTGGGACACAGCCAGCGGATAGCAGGGTTTCACTCGGTGATGAAGGCAAGGTACCCGGGATTGAAGATGCTGGACATCATAGAGACCAATGACGACGACATCCAGGCATACGAAGAGACCTGCAGGATGCTGCGAAACCACCCGGATATGGACGCGATCTTCATAGTAGCTGGCGGTGTCTACGGTGTTTGCAGGGCGGTGATCCGCAGCGGGTATGAGGAGCGGATGACCATAGTTTCCTTTGACGACATCCCGACCACGGTGGAGATGGTGGAACGGGGGATAATAAAGGCGACTATTTGCCAGCAGCCTGTAGCCCAGGGTTACCTCGCGGTAAGGAAGGCGTTTGACTATTATATCAGCGGAGCTGAGCCTGAAACAGACCGTTTCATATTGGGAAACGAAATCAAGATCCGCGAAAGCCTGGTCGATATAGACAAGTAATAAGGAGACAAAGGTATGGAGTTACATCAAACAGTTTATCCGGAAAACAAGAAGGAACTTTATGAACTGCTGACAAGGCAGTTGAAGGCACTTACCGACGGCGAGAGATTCTACCTTCCGAATTTGAGCAACGCCGCGGCACTGCTTTTCAATGCTCTTAGGGATATAAACTGGGCAGGATTCTACCTGATGCACGGCGGGGAACTCGTGCTCGGACCGTTCCAGGGGAAAACTGCCTGCATCCGCATTGCTGTGGGCAAAGGGGTTTGCGGGACGGCAGTGGCCGAAAACATGACGCAGGTAGTACCGGATGTACACAAATTTCCGGGTCATATAGCATGCGACAGCGCATCGAACTCGGAGATCGTGGTCCCGTTGCGGGCAGGCGGAAAGGTGATAGGAGTGCTCGACATAGACAGCCCGCTGTTTGATCGCTTTGACGGGGAGGACAGGTCGGGGCTCGAAGCCTTCGTAAAAGTCCTCGAGGACGCCTGTGATTTTGAAAATACGGCGATCATACTTTGATCATGCCGCAGACTCAGTTGCAGATTCCATCAATTGCAGACTGATTGCATATCCCATCATTTACTGTAAGACGGTGCATACCCTTAGACGATGCATACATAAACAGTATCTTATCCGGTTGACCGAATCAGGCCGCAAAGAGCAACAGATTTCAGAACACCTGGCGGAAATTACTAAACCAATTCAATATAAGGAGGATTTTTGATGAGCTACTTTGAGTCGATACCAAAAATCAGGTATGAAGGTCCGGGCAGCAAGAACCCACTGGCTTTTAAGTTCTACGATCCCGACCGCGTGATCCTAGGCAAACCGATGCGTGAACACCTGCCGTTTTCGATGGCATGGTGGCACAATCTCGGCGCGGCCGGAACCGACATGTTCGGCAGGGACACGGCTGACAAGTCATTCGGTGCAAAGCCCGGTACGATGGAGCACGCAAGAGCAAAAGTGGATGCCGGATTCGAATTCATGGAAAAGCTAGGCATAGAGTATTTCTGCTTCCACGATGTGGACCTTGTCCCGGAAGCTGATACTATCGCCGAAACGAACGCCCGCCTTGACGAAATCAGCGACTATATTCTCGAAAAGATGAAGCAGACCGGCATAAAGTGCCTTTGGGGGACCGCAAACCTGTTCAGCAATCCAAGATATATGAACGGTGCCGGCACATCCAATTCGGCAGACGTTTTCGCATTTGCCGCCGCGCAAGTCAAGAAGGCCCTTGACATCACCGTCAAGTTGGGCGGACGCGGATATGTGTTCTGGGGCGGAAGGGAAGGCTATGAGAATCTCCTGAACACCGACATGAAGCTTGAACTTGACAATATCGCAAGGCTTATGAAGATGGCGGTGGAATATGGCCGCAAGATCGGGTTCGAGGGCGACTTCCTTATAGAGCCGAAGCCGAAGGAACCAATGAAGCACCAGTATGACTTTGACACAGCTACGGCGATCGGATTCCTTCGTCAGTACGGCCTTGACAAAGACTTCAAGATCAACATCGAGGCAAACCATGCGACACTTGCGGGACACACATTCCGTCACGAGCTGCGTGTGGCTGCCATAAACGGCATGCTCGGAAGCATCGACGCAAACCAGGGCGATCTCCTTCTGGGCTGGGATACCGACGAGTTCCCGTTCGATGTGTATGAGACCACGATGTGCATGTATGAAGTCCTGAAAGCCGGCGGGCTCCGCGGAGGACTCAACTTCGACGCAAAAAACCGCCGTTCATCCAATACTGTCGAGGACATGTTCTACGGGTTCATACTGGGTATGGACAGTTTTGCGCTCGGGCTTATCAAGGCTGCCGCCATTATAGAAGACGGGCGAATCGACAAGTTTGTTGAAGAAAGATATTCAAGCTATAAAACCGGCATAGGAGCTAAAATCGTATCCGGAGAAGCGACACTTGAGGAGCTTGCGGAATATGCAGAGAAACTCGGCAAGCCTGAAGATCCCGGCTCCGGCCGCATAGAGTACCTGGAGAGCATCGTCAACTCCATACTGTTCGGGTGAGCATCATGAAGTATCTGCTTGGAATCGATCTTGGTACCAGCGGGACCAAGACTGTATTGTTTGACGTGACGGGTGCGGCCATAGCTTCATCGACTGTGGAGTACCCCATGTACCAGCCGCAAAACGGTTGGGCAGAGCAGGATCCTGAGGACTGGATAAATGCTGCGTTCGAGACTATCCGAGCAGTCCTGGCTAAATCGGGCATCGATCCGAAAGATATCGCCGGTATAGGCATCTCAGGACAGATGCACGGTCTTGTGATGCTTGACGAGTCAAACAGGCCGCTCCGGCGGAGCATAATTTGGTGCGATCAGCGGACTGCGGCCGAATGCGAGGAGATCCATGCCCGGGTGGGAAAGGACAGGCTTATCGAAATAACGGCAAATCCCGCCCTTACCGGTTTTACCGCATCGAAGATACTTTGGGTCCGCAACAATGAGCCCGAAATCTACGCTAAATGCAGGCATATCCTGCTTCCGAAAGACTACTTGAGGTTCCGCCTGACCGGGGAGTATGCGACCGAAGTATCCGACGCAAGCGGGATGCAGCTGCTGGATGTTCCGAACCGCCGTTGGTCCGATGAAGTGTTGCAGGCACTGGAAATCGACCCGGCTTTCCTCGGAAAGGTGTATGAGTCGGTTGAAATAACCGGGTATGTCACGGAAGAAGCCGCGCAAGCTACCGGCCTTGCGGTATCTACGCCTGTTGTCGGCGGGGCGGGAGATAACGCGGCAGCAGCTGTCGGTACAGGTGTTGTCACTGACGGAAGCGCATTCACGACCATCGGGACGAGCGGCGTAGTCTATGCACATACAAGTAACATTTCGATAGACAAAAAAGGCCGTGTCCACACATTCTGCTGCGCCGTTCCCGGTGCATGGCATGTAATGGGTGTTACACAGGGAGCAGGTCTCTCGCTGCAGTGGTTCCGTAACAACTTCTGCAGTGTGGAAATCGAAGAGGCAAAGAAACGCGGTGTAGATCCATATGTGGTAATGGACGAGAAAGCGGCAGAGGTCCCGGTGGGAGCAAACCGGCTGCTATATCTCCCATACCTGATGGGTGAGAGGACTCCGCACCTTGACCCCGATTGCAGAGGCGTTTTCTTTGGGCTTTCGGCCATCCACACCCGCAAAGACATGATCCGTGCGGTCATGGAGGGAGTAACATACTCCCTGAAAGACTGTTACGACATACTTAAAGAAATGGGTGTTGAATTCAGCGAGATGTATGCCTGCGGAGGCGGCGGGACCAGCCCCCTCTGGCGCCAGATGATGGCCGACGTTTACGGCTGCCCGGTGCGTACGGTCCGGTCAAAGGAGGGTCCGGCTCTGGGAGCAGCGATCCTTGCGGCGGTCGGTACGGGATTGTATCCGGATGTAAAAACCGCATGCGATGCCATGGTCAAGTCGAATCCGCAGCAGGATCCGATCCCCGAAAACACGGCGAAGTATGCTGAGTACCACAAGCTCTATCAAAGCCTCTACATTTCACTGAAGGACAGATATAAAGAACTGGCAGCACTATGAATGTCTTAACTGATCAATATTTGTAAGTAACATATAGAAGTTGGAGATCTTAAGGATCTCCAATTTTTGTTAGTATTTTGATCAGACGATAAGCACAGTGCAGTTAGGAGGGGGTCGTTTCATTATTGCTATACCGTTCAGATGCGGCTGCTAGTTTGATGCGCTGTAATTTCAACAATTTCGTCATTGGACAATAATAAGAAAGCTAGATCCCGAACAGCTTTGCAGCCTTTTGCATATTTTCGATTATCTGTACGTCGAACGGACAGCGGCTTTCGCAATGGCCGCAGGAAACGCAGTCGCTTCCGTGACGTGAGAGGTGTTCATAATGAGAGCGGACGGATGGGCTGATATTATCCACGTCCAGCATGGCGATGTCCAAATACTTGTTAACCATTGCAATGTCTATTTCTTCAGGGCACGGCTGGCAGTGGCTGCAATAGACGCAGCGGCCTGAAAAGTCGTTTTTAAGCTCGCCGATAAACTGCGTATAGTCCTTTTCTTCTTCGCTTGCGTCAAGATACTTTAACGTATCAAGGATTTCGCTTCCGCTTTTGCAGCCAATAAGTGTGCTGAAAACCGCGGGCCTGCTAAGGGCATAGTGTATACACTGATTGACCGTCATAGGCTTTGAAAACGGAGTATGTTCCCCTGAAACAAGCTTGCCGGCGCCGAGGGTCTTCATGACGCTGATGCCGACACCCTGCTTTTCGCAGAGAGCGTACAGTGCTGCCCGCTCGGGATCAAGCCCGCGGAAGCTGCCGGTATCAAATCCTTTATCCAACCCGTCGAGTACGTACTTATCGACCGGAGTCAAATCAAATGCAAGGTTTATGCTGAACAGCATTACCTCGACAATTCCGGTTTCAACTACTTTCTTGGCGATCTGGGGCCTGTGCGAGCTGAATCCTATATGGCCGATATCGCCGTTTTGCTTAAGCTTCAAAGCATAATCCGCTACACCGCCGTTAAACACCTTGTCAAAGTCTTCCTCCGAGTCAATGAAAAACAGCATACCGAAATCGATATGACCGCCGAATATACGAAGGCAGTCTTCAAAGTATTTCTGGACCGTTTTCATATCCCGGCTTATGTCATACTTCTGGTTTACATCGGTGGACCCGATGTGTCCCTGGATATAGACGTCTTTGCGGTTGGAGCCCAGTGCCTTTGCGATGTTTTCGCGGACTTCCCTGCCCGGCATGAAAACGTCCAGAAAGTTTACTCCATGGTCAAGCGCCGTATGGATGGTTTCTTTCACCTGTTCATAGGGCCTTCCGTCCAGGTGCTCGCACCCAAGACCGATTATGCCTGCCTTTTTGCCCGTCCTGCCGATTTCACGATAAATCATGTTCCATGCCTCCGTAATATGTATTATTTATACGATTATATATGATGGAGTTTAGTTCAAGTCAAGACTTTGCAAGAAATCGCCGGCAAATTTATCACAACCTCCTGCACCGCCGCATAAAATGGTAAGGCGGAAATACGAAGCGGGAGGTTTTGCGATGCTGCCGTTGACCATATATCTTTTGCTCCATGGCATTCATATGATGCTCCGGGTATCCGGAGGAGGGTCATTCCCTCGTCCGTTGAGTGAAGAGGAGGAAGAAAAATATATAGAGCTTGCGGCCAAAGGGGACAAAAAGGCCAGGGACATACTTATCGAACGGAATTTGAGGCTTGTTGCGCATGTCATAAAAAAATACTACACGGCAGCAAAAGAGCAGGAGGACCTTATTTCCATCGGCACTATAGGCCTTATAAAAGCTGTCAACACTTTCGACAGCAGCAAGAAAATAAGGCTGGCGACATATGCCGGAAAGTGCATCGAAAATGAGGTCCTGATGTACTTCAGGAGCCAGAAAAAGTCATCCGGTGAGATGCTCATGTCTGAGGCCCTTGAGAGCGACGGTGACGGGAACGTGCTCGTCCTGGGTGATACCCTGAGCGATGACGGCGAGGAGATCCTCGACCAGCTTGACAGGGAGGAGATGAGCCAGACACTTATGAAATACATAAACAGGTGTCTCGACGACAGGGAAAGGGAAATCGTCATACTGCGCTATGGACTAAACAATCAGCCCCCCATGACACAAAGGGAGATCGCGGCGCGGTGCAATATATCCCGCTCCTATGTGTCAAGGATCGAAAAGAAAGCCCTTGAAAAGCTGCGCAAAGAGTTCGAAAAAGAGCAGATGTACTGAAAAAGCAGCACTTTACATCTGTCAAAGATCATTGTATAATGGTGTATTGCTATACTGCCAAAATAAAAATCGGTCTTTTTCCGGATCGATCCGGGAGTAGATAATTCAGGAGTATATCTATGGCACTTACTTTGGAGAAGATACTTCTTGCTGCTTCTGACCAGAGGACGTATCACAAGGGACTTCAATATTACTATGATCAGAATATAAAAAAATACCAGGCAAATCATACTGAGGACGGAAAAGAGATCAACGCGGTCGTACAGGGCAAAAAGCCTTACAATGTTTCCGTCCGCCTCGATGAGCAGGAGGAGTTCCGGTCCGCTCACTGCTCCTGTCCCACATACAGCAAAAAGTCGGGAGCATGCAAACACATCGTTGCAGTATTGATACACCAGTACCATGGCAAGAATGCTTCGTCCGTGCAAAATAAACCGAAACCGAATGACTTCGACAAGCATATGGATGAGGAAAATAACCTGAAGAAAACAGGCAGTCTGCATAACAGGGACGGGCTGATCTCAAAAAGACCCACGTCCGACGGTGTGGCACGCCTCATGATGAACAAATACACGATGCGTGAAAACGCCGAGGTCGTAGGACAGAGCTTTTCCGATACCGAAAAGGTCACGCTGACACCCATCGTGCGGCAAAGCAAGGATGACGTAACTCTTGTTGAGTTCACGATAGGAAAAAGCCGGCAATACGTAGTACGGAATGTCTTTGAGCTGGTAGAAAACGTCAAATCACTGAACAAGGTTTCGTATGGTAAACAGTTGGAGTTCATCCACAGCATCGACAGCTTTAACGAAAAGTCGAAGCAGCTGATGCTGTTTATCATGGAAAAGTGTGATGAAGTCCGCCTCATGGTCCGTGCCTACGGGAACATAAACCTGAGGCAGTCTAATATGGACAAGCGTTTTCTGAGACTGTCTCCCTACGCCCTTGACAGGCTGATTTCCATGTACATCGGGGAAAAGATCACTGCCTCGCTAGGCTCCGAAATCGAGAGGCTCGCTACGGTAGTCACAGAGAACCCCGAACTGAAGATCAGTGTTGAGGACCAGGGGGACGGGACCATTCTTTTCACTGCCGAAAAGTTTGGACTGGCCGCGGGTGAGAAGCACATTTACATCCAGTTGGGTGATTATATATACAGGTGTGACGAGGATCTGTCCGACAGGGCGCGTGATTTCCTGAAAGCGCTGGAGAAGTGCTCGTTCAGGATGCGCATTGCCAAAAATGACCTTTCGAGGTTTTGCGCCAACGTCTATCCGGTGGTCAAGAACTGCTTTGTTTTCACGGGGGATACAGGCACCCTGATCGAATATATGCCACTGCCCCTTGAGACGGAGATCTTCATAGATGCTCCGGAAAAAAACGTGATAACTGCCAGGATGATCTATCGATATGGCGATAAGACCTTTGACTATTACGCGCTGCATTTTGCGGGGAAGTCACCTGAAATAGAGCGCCGCGACCTGCGCAGCGAAATGGTCGTCCGTGTGATCATCAGCAAGTACATACGCCTTTATGATACCAACAGAAAAGTACTGCTGCTGGAAGCCGACGACGAAGAAATATACCGCTTTATTTCCGAGGGAATCCCCGCCCTGATGGAGGTCGCCACAGTCCATATCAGTGACCGCATGCAGCGTATCGGGATCGCGACGGCACCGCAGGTTTCGATCGGGGTGCGCATGGTTTCCAACTTGCTGGAGCTGAAAATAGAGCCGGGCGAATTCCCGGCCGAAGAGCTGCTCAATGCACTCAATGCCTACAGGGAAAACCGGAAATTTTACAGGCTGTCCGACGGCAGGTACCTGAGGCTGGAGGACAACGCTCTCAACGCTCTGGCGCAGTTGGCCGACGGCCTGGAACTGACCGACAGGCAGCTGCAAAGCGGGGAGGTCGTTGTTCCAAGGTACAGGGCATTGTACCTGGACAGGGTGCTCCGTGAGAACGATGAGATAAGAGTCAACAGGGACACTTACTTCAAAGACCTGATAAGGAACATCAAGTCGGTAGAGGACAGTGACCTTGCAGTGCCCGAGAGCCTGGCAGGAATCCTGAGGAATTACCAGAAGACAGGGTACAGGTGGCTGAAGACCCTGGCAAAGTATAATCTCGGCGGTATACTGGCGGACGACATGGGACTCGGGAAGACCCTGCAGGTTATTGCCCTGTTTCTCTCCGCGAAAGAGGAAAAGGCAGGCAAACCTTCGCTGGTTGTGACACCTGCTTCCCTTGCCATCAACTGGGAGAATGAAATACGCCGCTTTGCCCCGTCGCTCAACGTAGCCACGGTGATCGGCGACAACGCCGAGCGGAAGGAAATAATTGACGAAGCAGGCAAGTATGATGTCCTGATCACGTCTTATGATATGCTCAAGCGGGACATCGAACATTATGAAGGCAAGGAGTTCCTCTATCAGATAATCGACGAAGCCCAATATATCAAAAATCACAGTACGCAAAACGCCAGATCGGTCAAGGCGATCAGGAGCGATCACAGACTGGCGCTTACCGGTACGCCGATCGAGAACAGGCTGAGCGAGCTTTGGAGTATTTTCGACTACCTGATGCCGGGTTATTTATATAGCTATCAGAAGTTCAAAAAACGCTTTGAGATCCCGATAGTCAAAAACCGGGACCCATATGTGATCGAGCTGCTGAAAAAAATGACGGGGCCTTTCATACTGCGAAGGCTGAAAAGCGAAGTCCTGTCCGAGCTGCCTTCCAAATCCGAGTCGCTGGTGCAGGCTTCCATGGAGGGTGAGCAGAGGAAACTTTACCTTGCAAATGCCATGCTGCTCAGGGACCAGATCATGGAGCAGGGAGAGGACGCCATTGCACGTCAGCGCTTCCATATACTCGCTATGCTCACAAAACTGAGGCAAATATGCTGTGATCCGGGTCTCTGTTATGATGACTATGCAGGACCGAGTGCAAAGCTTGAGACATGCATGGAGCTGATACGTGAATCCACCGAAGCCGGTCACAAAGTTCTCCTGTTTTCGCAGTTCACTTCGATGCTTGCACGGATCGAAGAGCGACTTAGCAGTGAAGGATACAGCTACTATGTACTGAAAGGCGATACATCCAAGGAACAACGGGCTCAGATGGTCGAGAGGTTCAACCGGGACACTACGCAAGTGTTCCTCATATCCCTCAAAGCGGGGGGAACCGGCCTGAATCTGATCGGAGCGGACGTGGTCATCCACTATGATCCGTGGTGGAATATCGCCGCGCAGAACCAGGCAACGGACAGAGCGCACCGCATCGGTCAGAAGAGGAACGTCCAGGTATACAAGCTGGTCGTAAAAGACAGCATCGAGGAAAAGATCCTTAACCTTCAGCAGTCCAAGAAGGAACTTGCAGATGCGATCATATGCGAGCAGAGCACCGGAGCTTCCCTTGTCAATATGACAAAAGAGGACCTTCTCGAGCTCCTTTCGTAACATCGAAGTTCTATATGACAAACATAAAACACGCTGTATTCTACCGGTAATGTCGGTAATGAATACTGCGTGTTTTTTTAGCATGATTTATACGTGATTTATAATCTGCCGGTACTGACATGGAAATCCGGCATGCATCCATCCTGGTTTTCCCGCCGGCTGCGGGCGGTCATTGGGCCTGTTGCCGTGTCCGCGTCCCGGCGTCAGGGAAAATGAACAGAAAGATCCCGAATGCAAACAGCATCAGGGAAGCTATAAGTAATTTCGTTACAGTATTACCGCCAAATAATGCGTTGAGAGGATTGAGCACCAGCGGCGACAGGAACTGCGCAAAGTGGTTTGCGGACATGAGGATCGCAAATGACAATGTCCTGCTCTCGGCCCTGAATTTGTTTCCTATGTCCGACACACATGAGGTTATAAAGATATTCAAACCTATTCCGGATGTAAGCGAACCTATACAATAAATCGGTATCGAACGGGTCAAGACTACAAGCAAAATGCCTGCAGCAGACAAAACAGTACCAGCGGAAAGCGTGTATTTCCCCAGGGCCTTCTTTATGCGGGAAAACGTAAAGCCTACCAGGAAGCCGCCTACCGAGAATATCGCCATGATAATGCCAACGTCGGCAACCGTCCCGATACCGTAACCCTCCACGAGCTGAGACATGTTCATGGACATTGAGATCGAAAACAGAAGGAAGATGAATATCTTGACCGCATAGGACAGTATCCTCCGATCAAAGGCTTTTCCGGAGCTGTCATCAGCCCGCGTTTTGACGTCATTGCCGCTTTCGGACGAAGGGTCCGTGATTTCGGGCCTTGATGGCAGCGTAAGGTACACTACGACTGCGGGTATAAGGCATATCAAGTAGACCAGATAAATCGCCTTTACCCGGATCGAGCAAAGCCAACCGGCTATTGAGGAGAAGATAAGTCCTCCTCCTCCGGCAAAAGCGCCATGGATACCGTTTGCCGTCTCGCGCAGGTCTCCCGGAGGATAATAATCGGAGGGAAGGCCGGGTGTTACGCAGTTCAGGAATCCGAGACCTATGCCAACTAAAAAGCGTGTGACAAGAACGATCGTGAAATTATCGATCATCACGGGCAGGGTCCCGCAGACAGTGATCAGCAATGATGCCGCGATTCCCACAGCCTTTTTTGTGAAATGGCGCAATATCAATGAGCCGATAAATGTGCCCGGGATGACAGCAAGCGGCGGGATAGTCACAAGGAGCATCACCGCAGATTCGCTTACCCCGTACTCCGCCATAAGGCGGGCAAGCCCGGGATTGAGCGCCTGTCCGCTCATCAGAAGCAATGACAGGGCGATAATACTGGCAATTACATTCTTTTTCCTCAATCTTTCAACCCCTGTTTGTTTTGGATAATTATATCATCATTTCCTGCCGGAAACAAGTTGGCCCATGTTACATAGCATGCCCCCGATATCCGAAGAATTAATTCAACGATTTAACGCAGCATCTTTGCGCAGTATAAGTGCGAAACGTCAAAAAAATGTCGTATTAGGAAAATATCGGCAAAAATGATTTGTCATATGTCGTTTTTTATGATAAAATCAAATAAAAAAAGAAGGATGGGGGCAAATGGCAAACCTGTTAGTTGGAGCCGGAAAGACCTGCATCACTCCTCCGCCGGATATGTTTCCTTTTCCCGTGTGGCTTGGATACAATATCACAGGGGTCCATTCAGATCTGTTTTGCAGGTCACTGGTGATAGACAACGGCGAAAAAAGATTACTGATCATATCTTATGATCTCGTAGGGGTTTCCGACGAAGCGGAGACCGTAAGTGTCCTGTCAAAGGAGACCGGGATCCCCCCTGAGTACATATTTCTCACGGCTACCCACACCCATGCCTGTCCGTTTGTCAGCGACAAAAGCCAATATATCCAGTTCGTCAGAAAGCGCTGCCTCATAGCCACCAAGCAGGCACTGGACAATATGCGTCCGGCCAGGTTTGGCTACGGGACAGGAAATAGCTACGTAAATGTCAACAGGGACTATGAACATGAAGCCGGATATGTGCTGCAGGCACCGAATTTCGAAGGGTTCAGCGACAAGACCCTGGCAATACTCAAATTCGAGGACCTTGAAGGCAACCTTATATGCGCCATGCTGAACTATGCATTGACACCTGCAGCGACATTTCTTGCGCAGGATGTGGACGGCAGGCAAAAAATATGCAGCGATATACCCGGAACAGCGACCGATTACATTGAGCGAAGATTCGGCAAGGGCGCCGTGGCGATTTGGACGTGCGGGGCCGCGGGCAATCAGGGCAGCCATATCAGCTGCATTCGCTCTTTTGATGTCAACGGCTATGCAACGATGGGGAATTTGCCGCCGGGGACCGCTTACAGCTTCGCTTTGCTGCACGGTCAGCTTCACGCAATGGATGCTATAAAAGTATTGAGCAAAGTTGCGTGTTCGGACGGACCGTTCCCGATAGTGTCCGGGGAACTGACGGTACATCTGCCTGCCCAGAAACCTCCCGAAGGCGCTGACATGCAATATAACAGGCTGCTGGTGGACAATTTGCTTCCTGTAGGCAGTGACGGCAATTACCCGGAAAGGAAGCTGATCGAAATGGAGGACGATCCGGACAACCCTGTTCAACTGCGTCTGAGGCTGCTCTTGCTGGGTAATGTTGCATTGTTCGGCATAGGCGGCATGGCGTACAATGAGATCGGTGTCCTTTGCAAGGACAAATCGCCCTTCAGGAATACCGTCGTCGTAACGAACATATGTAAATCGGCAGGCTACATAATCAACGATTCCAACGCCCATAAGCGGCCATTCACATACTTCGGCAGGATCAAGCCCGGTCATTTGGATGAGATCATCGTAAACGGAATGTTAAGGTTGTTTGAAATGTGCGGAGTGACTGAAGATAAAAACTGAGGCTTTGCATAAGCAAAAGCTGTTCGGCGTATCGCCGGACAGCTTTTGAAATTCATGATCGGATACTGGATTTCCTGATCGCCATATTTTTTGATCGCCCAGAATGGATGTGAGCTCATTTTATTGCATACATTGATCTTCCTGTTTCGAACAGATTAGAACCGCGTGAATCGATAGCGCAGATCAAAGGAAAATCGGAAACGGTAAGCTCCATTATGGATTCGCACCCCAGGTCCGGGAACGCGATCTGCCTGGCTGACCGGATGCATCCCGATATCAGCGCACCCGCACCTCCTGTAGCGCAAAAGTAGACTGCACCGTTGCGAACCATTGCGTCTATTACCTCGTGAGAACGGTCACCTTTGCCGATCATCGCTGCAAGTCCCAAATCCAAAAGCGCGGGAGTGAATTTGTCCATTCGCGAAGAAGTGGTAGGTCCGCATGAACCTATCGGCATGCCAGGCTTTGCAGGCGTGGGACCGGCATAATATATCACGGAATCCGCTATCGGGAAGGGAAGGGGCTTCCCGTCGCTGAGCAGCTCAGACATCCTGCTGTGCGCAGCATCGCGTGCAGTGTAGATTTTTCCGCTGAGCAATACCGTGTCTCCGGCATGCAGCTTGCGGATAGCCTCCCTGATTTCAGACGTATGTATATGTATCATCTTTACTGCCTTTTATGACGTTTAGCTTTCTGTTTCGGGTCGTTTTTCGGTATGGCTGCCAGGAGTGCTGCCGCTGTCGTCATTGCCGTAGTCAAAGCTGCCCAAATCATTTTCTGCAGGCTCCGTGTCGGATAGGAGGCCTGCTTTTTGCGACCGAAAAAACAACAATTCGCCTGTGTTTCTCTGCCGTTCTGAAACGATCGCATTCTCATGGCCGCCATGCGGGGCATCGTTCGCATCATCAGAGGGGATATCATAAACTTCGGAGATTTCCGGGCTGCCGGCATCTTCATCTTCGAGCGGATAGATGACGGAAGGATACTCGGAAGGTCCGGCCATATCATTCATGCCGGGCCCGTCCGGTTCGGGAAATGCCTCCGTAACGGCATCTTCCCCTTCGATGTTTGCTTCCGGGGCAACGTTTTTCTTTTCATTCCCGAACCTGAGAGAATCCAGTTCGCCGCTTATCGAATCAAAGCTCTCGGGCAGATGATTGAGCACTTCCTTCAACCGGTCAAGCTCCGAAGCCATTTGCGATAATGTATGTGTTGCATCGTCCCTTACCCTGTCAAACCGCCTTTTGGCGTCCAGGATCAAATTGGAAAGTGCTTCACGGGCGAGGTTGGCGTTTTCGATAGCGCTGCTCTCGATCTTTTTGGCGCGCGCATATGCCTCCAGTTCGATATCGGCCACATGTTTCTTGGCCAGTTCGATTTCTTCCTTTTGGAGATTGATATCTTTCACTTCGTCGGCAAGGCTGTCGCGCTCCGTCCGGATATTTCTCAGTTCCGTCTCCAGGCAGGCATTTCTGTCCCTTAACTCTGCATTTTCTGCTTTGAGATCTTCCAGCTGCAAGCTCAGTTTCTCGAGCTCGGAGCTTTTGGCATCGGCATCATCCAAGGATGCCTGCAGCCTGGCCTCCGTATCGGCCAGTTTTTGCTGCAGTGAGCTAAGCTGCTTTTGAGCCTCGTCCAGCTTGCGTGCAAGTTCATTTCGCTGTTCGTTGTGTTCCAGGGCTTTCTGCTCGATGTACTTTATCACGTCGCTCCGGCTAAAACCAAAAAGCGCGTTTTTAAAGCGGCCGCTATTTTCAGACATTTTCCATACCCCTCTTCCGTCGTCAGATCATTCCGTCAAGCCATTCGGAGATCTCCTGCGCCGGGCGCAGTCCGATCAGCTTCCCTGCTGCCTGACCGTCCTTGAACAAAATAAGAGTTGGGATACTCATGACCTTGTATTCAAGGGCGATAGGACCTTCCTTATCGATATCGAGTTTGCAGAATTTGACCCGTCCGTCGTATGCTTCCGCAAGCTGCTCGAATATCGGGGCGAGCATTTTGCAGGGACCGCACCACTCCGCCCAGAAATCAACGAAAGCCGGGATGTCGCTTTTGAGGACCTCCTGCTCGAAGTTGTCCTTGCTGAGATGGACTATGTTCATTATGATAATACCCCTTTCACGGAATACGCGTAGTGTCGTATATTCATATTTTTTCACTAATGGAGTTATTTTACCACAATAATGGCAAAAATACAACGAAATCATTATTTTATCGTTACCTGACTGCAGCAATAGTATAAAGTTTATATTGCATTAAAAACTTTCTGTGATAAAATCAAATAAGAAAGCTTCAACCATGTTTGTTCCGCCTTGTTTTTAGGTCGTCTGCGGAGGGACCGGAATAGGAGGATGAGATGGCATACAGGAAATTGATGAACGTAGTCGTGTTCCTGCTTCTTTTACCTGTTTTTTGCGGATCGGCGATCAGGCTGCCCGAGCTGAAAGATATCAATGGGCATTGGGCAGAGGAATATATAACTGAATGTACTGAGCGCGGAATATGTGTCGGTTATGACAGCGGGTATTTTATGCCGGCAAAACCGGTGACACGAGCGGAATTCATTAAAATGGTCGTAAATGCTTTCCTGACATCGGGTCCAGGCAGCGGCGGAGATGGCAACGGAAATACTGCCGGGCGGGTATTCAAAGATATTGTCGGGCATTGGGCTGAGCCATACATAATGAAAGCCTATGCTTCGGGTATAATATTAGGTGTTGACGACGATCGGTTCATGCCTGACAAAGAGATTTCCCGCCAGGATGCCGTTCTGATATTGTCACGAGTAGAGCATGCCCTTGGCACACGACTTCACGAGACTCTGCAGGAGACACCGTTCGTCGATTCGGAATATATAAGGGAGGAGTGCCGCCAGGCCGTCACCCACTTTCAAATGGCTGGTATCATATCCGGGAAGACGGGGAACATGTTCGACCCGATAGGCTCGATGACGCGTGCGGAAGCCGCCAAATGTATAATTTTGACGATACGCAGGTATGAGAGCCCGACATGACCGCGATCCAGGTGAAAAAATCTGTTGCTTTTAGGCAACCGGCTTGACTTTCGGTCCCGGTTGTGTATAATAAAAGGTGATTATTTTGAAATACAGCGATTTATCAGCACACTCGGATGAAGAATTGTGTTCTCTTGCATCGAACGGGGTGCGCGAAGCGGAAGAGGTCCTGGTTTCCCGTTATTTCGGGCTCGTACGCATGTGTGCCCGCCCGTACTACCTCGCGGGTGGTTCTTTTGAAGACATTATCCAGGAAGGCCTGCTCGGATTACTGAGCGCGATCAGAGATTTTTCACCCGAAAGAAAGGTCCCTTTTAAGAGCTTCGCCGAAAACTGTATCAAGAACCGCATATTCTCAGGTTTGAAAGCGGCTTCAAGAAAAAAACATTTGCCGCTCAATTCCTATCTGTCGATAAATTCCCTTTCCGAAGACGGCTATCACGCCTCAGACTTAGTCTCGCAACTGACGGATGTTGACCCCGAAGAACTCATTTTGAGCAAGGAAAGGTACGAAGAACTTTTTAGCGAGCTTAAAGGTCTGCTGAGCAGTCTGGAATCCCGGATTTTGGACTTGTATCTGGATGGTCTGACCGTAAGGGAGATCGCTTCCCTGACCGGACGGACACCAAAGTCCGTAGACAACGCCATTTGGCGTGTAAGGAGGAAGCTGAGCCGCCTCCTGATGCACGGCAGATAACTGAGCACTTACCTACGAATTACAATCGATGCCATTCGAAAGAATCTGTAATTGGCTTTTCGCAAATGCGTAAGTCGGCATCGTTATACGTGCCCTATGTAGCTTAATTCCCAGAGCGCAAAATGAGGTGTCGGTGAGAGTCCGTCCAAGGGCAAAGACTAAAGTCAAAGTGAGGTAAAACCATGTACGAAGACAAAACACTAGTATGCAAAGAGTGTGGGGAGGAATTCGTATTCTCCGCCGGCGAGCAGGAATTCTATGCCGAGCGCGGATTCCAGAATGAGCCCCAGCGGTGCAAGAAGTGCCGCGACGCTCGTAAAGCAGCCGCCAGAGGTCCGAGAGAGTATTTCACAGCCGTTTGCGCAGCTTGCGGAAACGAAGCCCGTGTACCCTTCGAGCCGAAGACCGACAGACCGGTCTACTGCAGCGATTGCTTCGCAAAAATAAGAGAAAACGCCTGATTTCTGAAACATGAAATCCTGCCGGAGCACTTCAGGGTGCTCCGGTTTCCTTTTGCTCATAATTTTGGTGTTGAAATGGATGCACGTTTGGGATATAATGAGTTTAGATATTCCTGCATAATATTTTGAGGTTCAAAAGTTAGCAGAATAAAGTTTGATATATAGCTGGTATAAGGAGGTACACAATGCCCGTAATTACAAAGGATACCATAATTGGAGACATTCTTCGTATAAATCCTGCCGCAGCCAAGATCCTTTTGGAAATCGGCATGCACTGCCTTGGATGTCCCGCATCCCGGGGTGAGACTCTTGAACAGGCTTGCAGGGTCCACGGCGTCGACGCCGACGAAATCCTCGATCGCATCAATGCCTTACAGGAAGCTTCAGCTTACGAGGAGTAATTTATTAAAAAAAGATGACCGCGGGCTTGGATTTACCTTGCCCCGGTCTGTTTTTATGGAGGTTTGATGGAAAGGACAGGGTTTCTGCAGCCTGAGCGGGATGAAATCCGCCGTGGACCGGCACTGACTCCGCGGCTGAAAAAGCTTGCCGATCTTGTGAGGGAAGGTTCATCAGTGTGGGATGTGGGGACCGACCACGGGAAATTGCCCGTCCGGCTTCTGCTGGACGGCAAGGTGCGTCGCATGGTCGCGTCGGATATAAAAGAGGGACCTCTCGAAAGCGCCAGGGCAACGGCAAACAGCTTTGGCGTGGAAGACAGGATCGAGTTTCGGCTGTGCGATGGATTGGGCAGCGAGGCGCCGGACCTGATCGACACCGTCATAATAGCCGGGATGGGCGGAGAGACGATGATCGATATCCTGGAGAACGCCCGTTGGGTAGTCGACAGGAAGGTGCGCCTGCTGCTGCAGCCGATGTCGGCCATACCCAAATTGAGATCCTATCTTTATTCAAACAGCTATACTGTTTTCGGCGAGCACCTTGTAAGGGAAAGGGATAAAATATACCTATGCATAGATGCGTCAGGCGGAGGTAGTGCCGAAAGCTATTCTTTCCTGGACGCAAGGATAGGTAAATATCTCATAAAAGGGGAGCCATACCGCGACTATCTCAGACGGGAAAAGATGAGACTGGAAAAGGAGCTGTACGGCGCGGACGGTGATCATAAGACAATAATACGAACTGCTATCGGAGAAATTGAAGACATGATCAGAGGCAGTGTGCAAGTCGCGGAATAAGGATCAATGTATTGGGGGGTTGCAGATATGGTGAAAGTTAAAGATGTTTTTCAGTACCTCAAAGATCTTGCCCCGCTGGAGCTTAAAATCGAAGGGGACAACCCCGGCTTTCTGGTCGGAAGCGAAGAGCAGGAGGTAGAGAGGGTCCTGGTCGCCCTTGACATAACTCCCGAAGTGATCGATGAGGGAGCGGAGTGGGGAGCCGGCCTGATAGTTTCCCATCACCCGGTCATATACTCCAGGCTCAGCAGCGTAACCGACAATGACTATACCGGTGTTCGAGTTTTGAAGCTTGCCGGGCTGGGTATGGCTGCAATATGCATGCATACTAACCTGGACATTGCTGAAGGGGGAGTAAATGATGCTTTGGCAGAGCGTATCGGTTTGCAGGACATAAGCGTCATAGCCGATACTTCGCTTTCTCCCTGCGGAGACCGGGGTGTGTGCAGGATGGGGAGCGCCCCGAATGAAATGCGCATAGAGGAATTTGCCGAGCATGTGGCAAGATCGCTTGGCGGCAACGGCGTAAAATATCTTCCGGGCAAAAGCCCTGTCAGAAAAGTCGCCGTCGGCGGGGGGTCCTGCGGAGGCGACCTGCCCCTCGTCGTCAGGGCCGGATGTGATACGTTCGTGACTTCCGAAGTAAAGCACGGACAGATCCTGGAGGCGCAGTGGTACGGAATAAACCTGATCGATGCGGGCCATTTTGCCACAGAGGACGTGATCTGCCCGGTGCTTGTCCGCCTGCTTAGAGAGCGCTTCAAGTCGCTGGAGGTAAAAAAATCTGAACGCATGGGCGATCCCATGCGCTATATCGGGGTGTAGAGATGCCGCTCGACGCAGTTGTATTGTCGGCAGTCCGCTCGGAACTGGAACAGAGGGTCGTGGGCGGAAAAATCGACAAGATATATCAGCCCGAAAAGGACGAGGTACTCCTCCATATAAGAAGTATCGGGGAAAACCTTCGACTGCTCATATCGGCAAACCAGAATAACGCACGTGTGCACATCGGGAACATATCCAGGGAAAACCCGCAGACTCCGCCGATGTTCTGCATGCTGATGCGAAAGCTCTTTACCGGAGGGATAATCAGGCAGGTAAGCCAGCCTCCGCTGGAGAGGATATTGACGTTTGAGGTAGACACGATCGATGAGTTAGGCCAGATATCCCGCAAGAAGATAGTTGTTGAACTGATAGGAAGGATGTCAAATATCATACTTCTCGATGAGGAAGACCGCATCATAGACAGCATCCGCCGCGTCAATGCCGACATAACCGACAAACGTCAGGTATTGCCCGGCATGTTTTACCGGTATCCGCCCGCACAGGAGAAAAGGAACCCGTTGCAAACTTCCGATGAGACCCTCCGGATGCTTGTTGATTCGGCTGATCCGGACGCCAGGGCTGACAAGTGGCTGATAGACAATTTCTTCGGACTGTCTCCGCTGGTCGCAAGGGAGACGGCATTCAGGGCAGCGGGCGACGTATCGCCGATGTTCGGAGAGATTTCTGTGGCCGGAAGACAGCGCTTTGCGGATGAGGTCACCCGTTTGTTCGATATCATCCGAAACGGCAGGACGGTACCGTATATGCTGTTCGATAACGGGAAGCCTTTTGACCTTACGTATATCCCGATCGGCCAATACGGCGGAAAATACAAAGTTGAAAAGTTTGACAGCTTTTCGATGCTTGTGGAGGCCTTCTACGAAGAGAGGGCGGCTTTGGCCCGCCTGAGCCAGCAGGCGCAGGTACTGAGGAAGGTAATCTCGCCGATACATGACAGGCTGAGGCGAAAAGTGGAAGCTCAGAAGAAGGAACTGATGCAGGCAAAGGACCGTGAGAAACTGCGTGAGTTCGGAGACCTGCTGATGGCAAACCTCAATGCCGCACCTAAAGGATCCAGGAGCGTCAGGGTAACCAACTTTTACGACCCTGAGGGCGGAGAGATCGAAATACCGCTTGACCCGAAACTATCGGTACAGCAAAACGCGGCAAAGTACTACAAGGACTACAACAGGATGAAGAACGCCGAAAGAGTGCTGCAGGAGCAGATCGCTTCGGGAGAGCAGGAAGCGGCGTACCTTGAAAGCGTACTCGACTTGATCGACCGCGCGGAAACTTCCAGTGACGTCGAGGAGATCAGGCAGGAGCTGATGCAGACCGGATATATCAGGCAAAGCATGCAGCGCGGCAAAAAGAAGGACAGGGATCTTCAGCGGCCGCCCCGGGAGTTCCGTTCGACAGGCGGGTTCGTAATACTGTGCGGAAGAAACAACCTGCAAAACGACATGCTGACACATAAGCTGGCGAATAAGAACGACATATGGTTCCATGTCCAGAAGCATCCCGGCTCCCATGTCATACTGAGGTGCGAAGGAAGAGAGCCTGACGACCTGTCTTATACCGAAGCCGCGATGATTGCCGCTGCATATTCACAGGCAAAGGATTCGGCGAATGTGGCGGTCGACTATACAAGGGTCCGCAACGTTAAAAAGATACCGGGTGCAAGGCCCGGAATGGTTATTTATGATCCATATTACACGGCATATGTAACGCCGGACAGGGAGATCATAGAGAAACTGCGAGTAAGGTAACAGGGTAACCAAAGCAGATCCATCCAGGTTTAGGTTCCTGGAAACCGATATAAAGTATAAGAACGAAGGCGGCTTCCGGCTCAACCGGCAGCCGCCTTTATTCCGTTATTTGCTTCGCCGATGGCTCTGCGGATGCGGACAGGACAGAGAGAAGGGCATGCCTATCCGAAAATCCTGCTAAGGAGACTGCGAGACTTTTCGCTTTCCTTGATTTTCATTGCCCTGTAGAGCATTTCTGCAGCGTCAGCCCTCGTTACGTTGTCCATCGGACGCAGGCTTCCGTCCGAGGCTGTTTCGATAAGGTCGTTGGCGACCGCCTTGGATGCGGCATCCATTGCCCAAGCCGGTACCGCTTCGTCGTCAGCGAACACCGGACGTTTTTCGCCGTCGTCAAGTTTCAGAATGTTGTTCAGGACAACGAGAGCCTCTGCCCTGGTCAGCGGGTTTTCGGAACGGAAGACACGACGGCCGTCCAAAGTGCTGACCCCGGTGATGATACCCTGTTTTAATGCTGTAGAAAGGTACGGCTTGACCCAGGCGGGAGTATCCGAATCGTCGGCAAAGCCAGTCTTCGTTACCGGTGTCGTTACCTCAATACCCAGGCATGTCAGTGCCATTGCGACGAATTCGCCCCTGGAGACCACTTTTGCGGGGTTGAAGAAGTAGTTGTTCCCCATGCGTTCACCGATCAGTATGCCCTCTTCGGCAAGCTTGATGGCCGCAAAGTGGGCAGGGTTCCCTTCCATGTCGCTGTAGGTCATCTTTGCTCCGTTCTTGGTTATACGGATTGTGACTTTCGCCGTATTTGACATAAGTCCGTCGGGATCGACTGCCACATATGTGAAGCTGTCGGTGCCGGTTTTATTCTGGTAGGGAGTGTAAATGAATACGTCCGGTTCTTCTTCGGATATGACTACGTCGCCTTTGGTGGGCGGGTTCTGGATCCGCACGACCAGGTCATCCCCGTCAGGATCCGAGATTTTGAACCTGCAGGTCACGGCAATGTTCTTTATCGTTTCATACTCCACATCCTCAGCGACGGGCGGATTGTTCTTGCTGATGACCTGAGCTATGGAGACGGTCGTTATCTGCCCGTTGGAATTGTTGAACACCGGAATGAAACTGAAGCTTGTGGTTGTTTCTTTATTGCCGGCAGGTTTGAAATAGAGCTGGTCAAGGTTCTCGGTCGTTACTGCCTCACCGGCATACAGTGCGCGGTTACCGCAGTACAGGGTGCCTTCCGACTCATCAGGAAGCGATGTCAGGACTATGCCCTCCAATTCGCCTTCGCCTACGATGTTGCTGAGGAAGTCGACGCTTCGGAAGGGTATGTCCATGCCAGCTTCGCTTGTCTTTGAGAAGGTGGCTATATAGGGTTCCGGTTGTGCTACCGATACTGCCCCGGCGGTGGTAGACATAATGATCATAACAAGCAGGAGAGAGATGATTCGGACAAACCTGCATCCAATTATTCTTTGATATTGATTCATATAGATCCTCCTCATGGAATCATGTTTGCGTAGTCCGTCGCAGTTATTGTTTACCCTAAATGCCCATGATATTCCTTGTAAACAAAAAATATATAAATTTTGGGAACAGTATTTGACATCATATTTTATTATTGTCAATTTTAAGATCCGGCAGGCCGTGAGATGGAGATTTGCAAGTAAAAACGCTCTGCCGACAGATCGGCAAAGCGTTTGTGCTGGCAAAGCCTTTATAAACCGGAAAATACGGATCGAAGACCATACTCCTGTCAGTTCGCGTCTGTTCAGGAACTGCTTGATTTCAGCCATCCCGGCATCGGCCGCATTTTGACGCCCGAGACGAGCCCCATGGCGGCAAACATGGTCATCACCGATGAACCTCCGTAGCTGAAGAAGGGAAGTGTGATGCCGATGATTGGTGTAAGGCCTATACACATGCCGATATTTTCGAATACCTGGAAGATGAGCATGGCAGCGACACCGGTGCAGACAAGCGCACCCATCCCGTTGCGCGCTTTCGTGGCAATGTACAGGCAGCGGAATATTATTATGCACAAAAGGACCAGGATGGCAACGGCTCCTATCATGCCGAGTTCTTCGCCCGCAACCGCGAAGATCAGGTCAGTCTGCTTCGCGGGAAGGCTCCCGGACTGTGTCTGCTTACCTTTGAAAATGCCTTGCCCCAACAGCTTGCCCGATCCGATGGCCATTTTGCTGCGCGAAGCCTGATAACCGTAGCCGAGAGGGTCAAGAGTATCGTCAAGGACAACGAGTATCCTCATCTTCTGGTAGTATCCGAGCGAGTCCCAAAGTATGGGGAAAACAGCCACGCATGCCGCGCCGGCAATGAGGAACCACCATAAACGGACACCGGCGGTAAATGCCATGCAGATAAAAATAAATATATAGACGATCGTCATACCCATGTCTCCCGACGAAACCCAGATCAGGCTGACATAGATCATCAGGTGGCCAAAAAGCAGGAGCATCGAGCGTATCGAGCTCAAATGCTCGCGCTGAGCGTACATCTGCTTGGCGAGAAGCAGGATGTAAGTTATCTTTACGACTTCGGCGGGCTGTACACTCATTTTGATACCGGGTATCACAAGCCAGCTCCTGTTGCCGCCGACGTCGACCCCGAAAAAAATCGTTGAGGCTATAAACAGTATGTTGAAAGCAAGGATCCATTTCCAATATTCAGACAGGTCATATATATCTATAAGCGAGAAAAGCACAAAAAGTATGATGCCGAGTATGATACCTATTCCCTGCACCATAATAAATCTGGAGGTATTGGAGTAACTCAGTGTCGCGCTCAATATGAGCAGCAGGCCAAAAATCGAACAGATCAGGCATACCGACAGCAGGAACATGTCGGCTTCCTTTATGAAACGTCTGACGCTTTTCCAAAAGTATTTCATGAGTTGCCCCCGCAGGTTTTTCGATCTTCCGGTCCGGTAAAATGTCCGACCGGCCGTGGTAAGGGATCTTATTTTACTATTGTACACTGAATTCCGTTCAAGGTAAAGAAGGTTATATTTTTCGCCAAAAACTTTTGACCGATATTAAGAGATGTGATATAATCCTTTGGAACAAAATGAAAGCGGTCATGGAAATGATTGTATTGGAAGTACGTACTCAAAATGAAGAAGAGACCGAGCAGGTCGGGGAAAAGTTGGGCTCGATGCTCAAGCCCGGCTCGGTGGTCGCCCTGTTTGGCGACATGGGGGCGGGCAAGACGGTTTTCGTCCGGGGCCTTGCAAGAGCAGCCGGTTATAGCGGCCGTGTGACCAGCCCGACATATTCTCTCGTAAACGAGTATGAAGGCTCGATACCTGTTTTCCATTTCGACATGTACCGCCTTCGGGGCGAAGAGGAGCTCTATGAGATCGGATGGGAAGAATACCTTGAGCGCGGGGGGATCTGCGCGGTCGAGTGGAGCGAGCGGATCGTCGATGCCCTTCCTCCGAATGCGATTTACGTGTCACTGAGAGCTCTCGGAGAGAATCAGCGACTTATCAGGATAGAGGAGAAATCGGACAATGCGCATCCTGGCGATTGAATCATCGGCAAAAGCCGCATCCGTCGCGGTAGTCCGCGATGATGTGCTGGAGGCCTATGCGTATCAGAATACCGGCCTGACGCACTCAAGGACTCTTATGCCCATGGTTCGGGATGCACTTCGAAACGCCGATCTGTCGCTTGATGACATCGATCTCATTGCAGCGGCCAACGGACCCGGTTCCTTTACCGGGCTGAGGATAGGCGTAGCCGCGGCAAAAGGCCTTGCATGGGCCGCGCAAAAGCCCGGCATCGGAGTTTCGACACTGGAGGCCATGGCCAGGAACCTGGCACATGTGAAAGCTGTCATATGCTGCGTCATGGATGCAAGGCGGGGAGAGTATTATAACGCTTTGTTTGAAAGTGACGGCATCGAACCGAGAAGGTTATGCGAGGACCGTACCATACCGCTTGAAAAGCTCGCAGATATTTTGGCCAGGCTGGATACCATGGTGGTACTGGTCGGGGACGGAGCAAATTCGGCATTTGAACGCCTGGAACAGGAATGTCCTGATATAACTCTTGCGCCTCCCCATTTGATCCATCAGTCTGCATACGGAGTGGCTATGGCCGCAAAAGCCGCATATACGCAACGACGCCCTGCAGACCTTTCTGCGCTGGACCCGGTTTATATACGTATGCCGCAGGCCGAGAGGGAAAGGCTGGAGAGGGAAAAAGAAAGGGAAAAACGGGGAGAATAAGTATGCTCCGTTTTTATGATAGTCAGGCTTGGCAATCTACTTGGCAGGCAATCTAATCAAGGAAGGGAACATGAACATGGAAAATCTAACAATACTGGATCATCCTCTTATCCAGCATAAGCTGTCGATTTTGCGTGACAAACACACAGGGGCTAAGCAGTTCCGTGAGCTGGTCGGTGAGATAGCGACTCTGATGTGCTATGAGGCGACTCGCGACCTGCCCCTCGAGGATGTGGAGGTCGAAACCCCCATTACAAGGACTGTCTGCAAACAGATTTCGGGCAAGAAGTTGGCGATTGTTCCCATACTGCGCGCCGGTCTCGGAATGGTGGACGGCATTTACCAGCTCGTACCTTCGGTAAAGGTGGGGCACATCGGGCTTTACAGGGACCCTGAAACCTTGCAGCCCGTTGAGTATTACTGCAAGCTTCCCTCCGATATAAAGGATCGAGAGGTGATAATACTCGATCCGATGCTCGCCACCGGAGGTTCCGCCGCTGCGGCGATCGATTTCATCAGGAAGCGCACGGACCGCAGCATCAAATTCATGGCGATAATCGCCGCACCCGAGGGCGTGAAAAAGATCCACGAAAAGCATCCAGACGTTCACATATATTGTGCCGCGATGGATGAGAAGCTAAACGATCACGGATACATCGTTCCCGGACTTGGAGATGCCGGAGACCGGATTTTCGGAACAAAGTAAACAAAGCGGTTCGGACCTGGATCCGAACCGCTTTATATCATATCTGATATATTCCGGCTTTACTTTCCGGACTGTTTTCACTATCTGCGCCTGCGGCTTCCCCTGTAGTACTTCTTGTTCATCTTCCTCCTGCGGCTGTTGTATATTATCGCGATGATGATGTACAGAAAGAGCAGAGCAGCAAGTCCTGCAATGGACCACTTGACCCATGTCTGAGCCATGAAGGAGTGGAACTGGTCCATGTAATACAACACCTGGTCACGCTGGACCGAATTCAGCGCCACCAAACTCAGCGTGCCAAAGTTCCTTCCCTTGTAGGTGAGAGTGATTTCGCCCAGTTTCTGGCCCTTTGTTATCGGTGCGGTTATCTGGTCTTCATCGTAAATGACGATCTTCCTTTCAACGTCCGCAGGATCAAAGTCATTAGGCAGCAGGGCCTCGACGGAGCTGGAAGTATTGAGCACGACATAGTCTGTATCCTTGGCAAGCCGCACTTTGACTTCGGTTATGGGTTCCCTTGAAGATATGACCGTTTGGTAGGAAAAGTTGGCGAAAGCCCACTCAAACAGGTTTCTCGTGTCCACAAAGCTCATGATTTTGCCGGTCTCCTCATCCCTCTCGGCGCCCATCACTACCGAAACGAGGAAAAGATCGTTCTTTTCGGCGGAAGAGACCAGGCAGTGTCCGGCAGCCGAGGTATAACCGGTCTTGATGCCTTTTGCGTACGGATAGACGTAATCCGGCTGTTTCAGGGGGGAAATCAGGTGGTTGGTGTTGTAGAAGTAGCGCTCTTCGGACTTGTTCGTTGCGGGTATCGTGATGCTCGCAGTGTTGCATATTTCAAGAAAGAGAGGGTGTTTGAGCGCTTCCAGGACCATTTTGTACAAATCACGGGCGGTGGTATAGTGGTCATCCTGCGTCAGGCCGTGTGTATTTGCGAAGTGGGTGTCCCGGCAGCCCAACTCCTGTGCGCGTTTGTTCATAAGAGCCACAAAGGCCGGAATGCTGCCGGATATATGTTCTGCAGCTGCATTGCACGCGTCGTTTCCCGATGCGATGAGGATGCAGTACAGCAAATCCCTCAGGCTGATTTCTTCCCCGATTTTCAAACCGGCTGTAGAACTGTCGGGGTGAAGGTCTGCAAGGGCAGAAGCGGATACGGTGACCGTCTCGTCGAGCTTGCCGTATTCAATGATGAGCAGGGCAGTCATGATCTTGGTCAGGGATGCCGGATTTGCGTGTTCGTCTGCCTTTTTCTCGTAGAGCACCTCTCCGCTCGCGGGCTCGACCAGAAGGGCACGGGCAGAATTGACCTCTATCATGTCGATCGCCTTGGCTGCCGGATGCCCAAAATATATGAACAAAGATAATGTCATAAAACAACACATCAAGCGGCTGATGAATCTTGATGCAGGCAAGGAGTATGTAGCTTTTTTCATTATCTGCTCCTTATAATATGATCATTTTAGCTTCGGAAGTGTTTTATCCGAAATCGACACTGAAAACGATCCGGTAAGTTTATTCGGTACAGGTGAACATAATGCCGGAGATAACATATGGACGGGGCATATAACTTCTGTTATAATTATCAATAAATCCACCTGTCCATGTTTTATTATAACAAACAAGTGTCGAATGGGCAACCGAGAAAACATAAGTTGACGTAAAATAACATTTTTGGACGGGGTGGATCATGAGTTACCGGCGCATAATCACGACGATGCTGTTCCTGGCTGTTTGCTGTCTGATGTTTTCGTTCGGCTTTTTGATCGGCAGAAGGACCGTCGGAGGAACGTACACGATCATGACCGAGAGTGAAAGCATCGGCCGTCAGATCAGATCCGCAACAGGCCTGAAAGGCTCTGGCGAAGGAGAGTCCGCGGCTGCCGGTTTTGACGCTATATCACACAAAGAGAGCGATGGGTATTCAGACAGTGAAAATCCTGCCGACATTATAGACAGGGCCGATGCCGCCGTTTCCCATAAGGCGGATTCGTCAGAAGTTGAAGGATTATTGGTGAACATTAATACGTGCACGGTTGAGCAGCTGACGCTTCTGCCATCGATCGGTGAGACCAGGGCGAAGAGTATTATCAGGTACAGGGAAGAAAACGGCCCTTTCAGGAGCATAGCGGACATCATGCAGGTTCCCGGCATAGGGGAGTCCATATTCGACAGGATAAAGCAATATATTTATGTCGATATGGACGAAGGCACAGGCAGGTAAGTCATATACATAAAGGGGAGGGTTACATGAAAATACTGGTGGTAGACGACGAGAGGACCCTGGTCAAGGGGATCAAGTTCAACCTGGAAAACGACGGGTACGAAGTGGAGTGCGCATATGACGGGGAGCAGGGGGTCGAGATAGTCAGAAGGGGAGGGATAGACCTTGTGATCCTTGACCTCATGATGCCGAAGATGGACGGGTTTGAGGCATGCAGGCGCATCCGTGAGTTCTCCAACGTTCCTATCATAATGCTGACAGCAAAGAGCGAAGATACGGACAAGATCATCGGTTTTGAATACGGGGCCGACGACTATATAACAAAGCCTTTCAACATAATGGAACTCAAAGTCCGCATCCGCGCTATCCTTCGCCGCGCTTCGAACGAAACCAAACGGGTGGAGGAAGAACCACGCATAAGACGCGGACATATAGAAATCGACACATACAGCCGCAATGCTTATATCGACGGGAAAGTGGTAGACCTGACCGCCAAGGAATACGACCTTATCGAGCTCCTTATGAACAACCCCGGACGTGTCTACAGCCGCGAAAACCTCCTGAACATCGTATGGGGTTATGAGTATCCGGGAGATATCCGGACAGTCGACGTGCATATACGGAGGCTCAGGGAAAAGCTTGAGAGGAATCCGGCGCAGCCTGAGTTCATCCTGACCAAATGGGGGGTAGGCTACTATTTCAGGGCGTAAATCGAGGTTTTCAATAAATGTGGGCATACAGCTTAAGGTGGCACTTTCTTACATCGCCATCATAGTTTGTATGCTCATTTTATTGAACATATATCCCATTCTGGTCAGCCAGAACTTCATCTTCCGGTCAAAGCAGGATACGATGCAGGACAAGGCCACGCAATATTCCCGCCTGCTGTCCACACTGGATTCGATAAACCGGGACTCGGTCGAGAAGATGATGAACTTACTTGATGACAGGGGCAGTTACCGAGTCATCATCACCGATGACAACCTCATGGCGGTCTATGACAACACGATCACCGATAATGTGCTGGGAAAAATAATCCTGCTCCAGGAAATACGACTGGCGATGGAGGGAAACGACGTTTTCTACGCGACATACGACAGGGACAGGATCGTGAGTAAAGCTGCTTCCCCGATAACTATCGGAGGACGGGTGAACGGAGTCGTATATCTGTATGAATCCGATGTTGAGCTTGCGGCCCTCCTTTCAGACATCCAGACCAACCTGTCTACTATCGCCTTCCTTATAAGCGTGGTCGTCGTTGGGCTCAGCCTTATGATGTCCAAGTTCCTGACAAGCAGGATAAGCACACTGCTCGCTGCGATACGGAGGGTAAGGGAAGGCGAATACGGGCACAGGGCAAAGATCAAGGGCAGGGACGAGCTGGCCGAGATCGCCAAGGAGTTCAACGCTCTGTCGGAGAGGTTTGAACGTGTCGAAAACATGAGGCGCCAGTTCGTTTCCGACGCTTCACATGAGTTGAAGACCCCTCTTGCCTCAATAAAGGTGCTTGCGGACTCGATAACCCAGACGAAGGACATGCCGCCGGAGATGATAAGGGAATTCGTAGAAGACATAGGAAATGAGATAAACAGGCTCACGCGTCTTGCCGAAAAGCTGCTGAGCATCACTCGCCTTGATTCGAACGTTGAGGCCGAAGTGTCGAGAGTGGACGTCAAAGAGGTCATCATGCGCGCCGCGCATACGCTCAATCGTTTGGCTCAGCCTGAGGGCATCGGCATCATGCTTGAGCTGAGCGACGACTGCTACATCGACGCAAATGAGGACGATATATACCAGATAGTATTCAACCTTATCGAAAACGCCATCAAATATAATGTAAAGGGCGGACAGGTAAGGGTGTTTCTGTTCATGAAAGAAGATAAGGTCCACTTTATTGTCAGCGACACCGGTGTCGGGATCGCCAAAGAGGACCTGGACAGGATATTCGAGAGGTTTTACCGGGTCGACAAGGCAAGATCGAGGGAAGCCGGCGGAAGCGGTCTCGGGCTTGCGATAGTACAGAATGCCGTAACGCGCCTTAACGGAACGATAGAAACCGAAAGCACCCTTGGCGAAGGGACACGTATAACCGTGACGTTCCCTTGCGCAAAAAGCCGTTCCGCAGGGAAGGGGGGCTTGTCATGATCAGGCGGATTTTCTCCGTTTTTTTGTTTATGCTCATTTTGCTCGGCGGCTGCAAACGCAGTGAGTATGAGGGTGAATATATCGAGGTGTACTATCTGCGCGATATATCAGCCCCGATTTCCGACGGTGCTTTAGCAGCGGTAAAATATCCAGTTTACCAATATAGAGACAAAATTGAGACGGCGGTAAAGAAGCTGCTGTCAAAGCCGGACGACGAAAGCCTGAGATGCCCGTTCCCCGACGATGTTGAGCTGGTTGGGATCGAGTATTCCGGAAATGTCGTAACAGTGAATCTTTCCGAAGAATATGGGGAAATGTTCGGGGCGGAACTTGCCGCCGCGAACGTGTGTACGGTGCTTACCCTATGCGGGATAGACGGAGTCAGCGAGGTAAGTATCACCGTAAACGGAAAGCCGCACCCCGCCCTTTCAGTCGACAGGCTTTCTGCAGACAGTGTGGTCACAGGCGACCTTTCGCTGAAACCCGTTGAGTTCCAGGCTTTACTGTATTTCAGTGACGGAAACTCCGAATATGTGGTAGAGGAACACAAAAACATAATCATACGTGAAAATGAATCTATTGCAAAATATGTGGTCGAAGAGCTTATAAAAGGTCCCGACGAAGACAGCATCGCGGAAGGATACAAGCGGATCATCCACCCCGATACAAAGCTCCTGAAAATCGAGACGATCAACAACATCTGCTATGTGAATTTCTCGAAGGAATTCCTTGAAGGTATCCGCAAGAGCAGAGCAGTCGAAGTCCAGACTCTGTACTCCATAACCAATTCCCTGTGCGCTCTGGACGGGATCAACGGGGTCCAGTATCTTGTCGAGGGCGAAAGGATATACGGAAACGAGGTTATGAGGCGCAACGACACTGTCATCGGGGCTTATTATGATCCGTCCATCAGTGAAACCCTGTATATAGTATCTTCGGACGGGAAGTACCTCGAATCCCTTCCGGTGAGGATAGAAGCCATCACAGGTTACGAACTTGAGCGGCTCATAGTGGAAAAGCTGATTTCCGGCATCGACGGCTACGGATTTTTGTCAATGATACCGAAGGGAACTATGCTTTTAGGTATTGACATTGACAGATATACGTGCATAATTAATTTTTCAAAGGAGTTTATTGTAAACGACCACATCTACGACAGGAACCTTATAATCCAGTCGATCGTTTTGTCGCTTACGGAGGCCAATGAGAACATCCGGAATGTCAGGATCATGGTAAACGGCAATTACATCAACAACGGCGAACCATTTTACCCTGACTACAGCCTGGTCGGGGTTGGGTGATAAATGTTATTATGGAAAGGATGATAGGCATGAAATTCGACACAAAGGCCATCCATGCGGGGTACGCTCCGGATCCTGCGACCCACTCAAGAGCGGTCCCGATCTACATGACCTCCGCGTACGCATTCGAGAGCATCGAGCATGCGCGAAGGTTGTTCGCATTGGAAGAAGGAGGCAACATTTACACCCGTATCATGAACCCGACGACCGATGTCCTCGAGAAGAGAGTGGCGGCTCTCGACGGCGGCATCGGTGCAATGGCTGCGGCAAGTGGTCACAGTGCGATAACGATGGCAATTCTGAACATTGCGAATTCAGGGGACGAAATAGTTGCTGCCCGGGCCATCTACGGCGGCGCAGTCAATCTGTTGTCGAAGACCCTGGGACAGCTTGGCATAAAGACGCACTTTGTCGACGCGCACGACCCCGAAGCGTTCAGGCGCGCGACAAACGACAGGACTCGCGCATATTTTATTGAGACGATGGGAAATCCCCTTGGCGACGTGCCCGATATAAGGGTGATTGCGGACATCGCACATGAGAACGGGATCCCGCTCATAGCGGATAACACTGAAGGGACTCCGTATTTGCTCCGTCCCATCGAGCACGGCGCCGATATCGTCGTATACTCGTCAACAAAGTATCTGTCGGGCAACGGCACCGTACTTGGCGGTATAATAGTGGACGGCGGCAAATTCAGGTGGAAGGACAATCCCAGGTTCCCGGATTTCAACCGGCCGGACGAAAGTTACCACGGGATCGTCTATGCGGATGCATGCGGCGACGCTGCGTATATCACAAAGATCCGTACGCATATCCTGCGTGACATAGGTGCCTGCATATCCCCGTTCAACGCGTGGGTGACCCTGCTGGGCATTGAGACGCTCGGACTTCGTATGAAGCGCCACTGCGAAAACGGGCTGAAGGTTGCCGAGTTCCTCCGGTCACATCCCATGGTGGAATATGTGAGCTACCCGGCGTTGCCGAGTTCTCCGTATCATGAGGTGGCAAAGAAGTATTTTACGAACGGACAGAGCCCGGTATATTGCTTTGATATCAAGGGTACGAGGGAAGTTGCAGCCAAATTCTGCGACAGCCTCGAGATGATATCTATAGTCGCAAACCTTGGCGATTCCCGCACTATCTTAAACTGCCCGTCTGTTACCACCCACTCGCAGCTATCCGACGAGCAGCTTGCAGCCATCGGTTTGAAACCCGGCACGATCCGCCTCTCCGTCGGATTGGAAGATCCTGAGGACATAATCGCGGATCTCGCCCAGGCCCTTGAAAAGTGCACGAAGTAGCTCTGAAAATCCACAATATAGCAAACAGCCCTGTGGAAGGTCACGCCCGCAGGGCTGTTTTTTGAAAATCAGAAAAAACTCACTGCCAAATATTGACGGTTTTTTCTCATATGATATACTTTAATCAGATAACTATAAAATACTCAAGAGAGGGGAAGTAAAAATGTCATTGGTCCACATGAACTTTGAAAGCCAGTATCTGGGGAACAACTATGAGTTCAGCATCATACTCCCGGACAAGCCCAGGAACGTACACCCCAAGGATTTCTACGGAAGCGGGCAAAAATACAAGGTGCTGTGGCTGCTGCACGGAACTTTCGGTGACCACACAGACTGGATACGCAAGTCGAATATCGAGCTTTACGCATGCGAAAGGGACCTGATCGTCGTAATGCCGAGCGCAATGAACAGCAACTACTCCAACTGGCCGAATTTCGGAACAGGCTACGCGATGTTCGATTTTCTTACTGAAGAGCTTATGCCGCTGGTTTACAACTGGTTTCCGGCATCCGACAAGCGCGAGGACAATTTCATAGCCGGTCTTTCAATGGGCGGCGGCGGAGCGATAAAGTATGCCGTCAACCATCCGGACAAGTTTGCGGCCGCCGCAATACTGTCCTCCTGTCCGAGAAACCTGCGGGAGATCGATCTGGAGACTGCGCCGCAGCGTACAAAGGTTTCGATCATGAACGCCGGCGGATTGGATGCCTACATAAACTCATACGAGAATACCTGGGATATCCTTGCGGAACTGAACGCAAAAGGTAACCTGCCAAGGCTGTACTTTGCATGCGGGACCAATGATTTCCTGTATGACAGCTTCAGGAAGTTCAGGCAGTATGCTGAAGAGATCGGACTCAAAGCCGAATTCGAGGAGATCGAAGGATACCGCCATGAATGGAGATTCTGGGATCTGACCATACAGCATGCGCTCACATTCTTCGGACTTGATACAGATAATGCTGGAAATCCGTTCTAGTTAAGATTGCCGCTTCATGACTCAATATCGGCTGCACGCCGGTCCGATGCGGTCAAGGTAAATGAGCAGGTAAAGTACTGTTTATGAATAGTTGCTGCCAATCCGGCGGCAGCTATTTTTTATGATATTTTTTCCTGGTAGCTCAGCTACAGTGATTCATAGTGATTTGACAGTCAAAATATCCTCCCAAAGCTGATCCGGATATCTCCATGATCTGCTCCAGGAGGATATTATCAAATCAGATGACAGAAAATATGCCCCACCATATAATTGCTGGTATATTTAACTGGCTATTAACTCAAGGATGAATGACTACATACAACGAAAGGTTTTATATTTACCTTCTTACCATCCCAGTGATTGCAGGTATTTGCGGCTCATCTCGACCGCTTCCAGGCGCGAACGGCCGACCGACTCGTCCTGTTCAACGACGACCCACCTGGCTCCTGCCTTCAGCGAAGCCTCAAGAATGGAAGGCATATCCTGAACTCCGTGTCCCACGGGACGGAACTCAAAGTAGCCGCTGTCTTCTTCCTTTTCTTCCGCTTCGATACCGATCAGCTGGTAAAGGTTCCTGGGATTGCCCTCCATGTAGAAGTCTTTCAGGTGGACTATCGGGCTGCGTCCCGAATATTTTACTATATAGGCGGCAGGGTCTTCGCCGGCGACTTTGACCCAGCAGGTGTCCAGTTCGGTCTGCAGCAGATCCGCCGGCACATGGGCGTAAAGGTAATCGAGACCGTAACTGCCGTCAGGCATTCTGACGAACTCGAAATCGTGGTTGTGATACAGCAGTGTCATGCCGTTTTCCCTGCAGAGCTGTCCGATCCTTGTGATCTGCTCGATGACCTCAGGGAATCTCGGAGTATTTGGGCGTACATCCTCGGTCATATACGGCACCACTACATACTCGCATCCGATTTCTTTGTAGTCCCTGATCACCTTTTCCGTATCGTTCACCATTTCATCATATGGGACATGTGCGGAAATCGGGATCAGGCCAAGTTCATTGAGAATGGCTTTGACCTCTGACGGAGCAAGGCCGTACAGCCCTGCAAGTTCAACGCCGTCGTAACCCATCTGCCTGACTTTTTGCATGGTTCCCCGGAAATCTTTTTCGGCCTCATCCCTGACCGAATACACCTGAAGCGCAACTGGAAGCTTGCTCATTGTAACATCTCCTTTATCAATCATTATTATTGTCGATCATCATAAACCGGGCACATCCGTGAAACGGCAGGATCCGGACCACGTCCCCCCGGGATCGGTGCGGTAACTATTAAGTTGCCTCTATTGCCAAAGCTGGTTTGATGACATAGGACGTGCCTTTGAGGTATGGATCACGATTTGTCGTCCAGTCTGAAATCATCGTCGCTCAAACCGCGAGTAACAAGCCTTGCGGGTTTCGGCGGGACCCGCTTCAGAGGCTCATATTTAAAATGACGGCAGGAATCGCTTGCGTGAGTCACGCCCCTGTATTTGCAGGAAAGTTCGACATTGTTCAGCTTCTTCCCGTAACGACAGTAAGCGCACATCGGTTCAATGGTTTTCCGGAAGAGCATATGTATTTCCTCCACGTTTTATCAACGATATCTACTGCCAACTGATAGCTGATCAAGCGGAATGCTACACTATTCATTCGGCATTTTCAGGATCAGTTTCTTCATGAGCTCGTGTCCCTTAGATACGAAAAGTCCGGTATTTGCAGCATGGCTTTCGGTAAAATGCTCAGCGTGTTTTGTGCCCTCTTCATTGCTTCTATACAGGACAAACGGTACCGGATCGGATGTATGTGTGCGAAGCGAAACGGGAGTCGGATGATCGGGCAAAAGCAAGATCGAGTAATCGCAGCCCGATTTTTCAAGGCCGTCGATGACTCTGCGCAAGACGTCCCTGTCTATAAGTTCGATCGCACGGGTTTTATCAAGAGCGTTGCCCTGGTGCCCGCATTCATCGGGTGCTTCGATATGTATAAAGACAAAATCGGCGCCGTTCGTCAGCTGCTCAAGAGCGCAATCGGCTTTTCCCCTGAAATTGGTGTTGATGTTTCCGGTTGCCCCGGGTACTTCGGGCGCGCGCATTCCGGCACAGATACCGATGCCTTTGACCAGGTCAACTGCCGATATGACCGAACCGTCGATCCCGAACTTGTCCCTGAAAAGGGGCAGGGAAGGAGATGTGCCCTCACCCCAAAACCAACAGGCGTTGGCAGGGTGGAGTCCCCTTTCTATTCGCGAGAGATTTACCGGGTGGCTTCGCAGTATTTCACGGGAGCGCTCCATCAGGCCAAGGAGCAGTTCGCCATAACGACCTTTTGGGAGGTGTTCCTTTACCAGGTGCCCGGATATGTCGTGGGGCGGCGTGCATTTGCTCCCGGTTTCGGCGTTTCGAAGAACGAGGCAATGCCTGTAGCTTACGCCGGGAAAAAGATCGACATTTTCGGATCTGAACTCTTCACGCAGGGCTGAGATAAGGAGCCTTGCTTCATCTGTAGATATTTCTCCGGCGGAATAATCCACCATAATTGCGTCTTCGATAGCCGGACTGTCGGACAGTGTGACGAGATTGCAGCGCATCGCAATATCATTGGGTCCTAAAGACACACCCATGCTTACCGCTTCCAGCGGTGATCTGCCCGTATAGTATACCGACGGGTCATAGCCGAGGACCGAAAGGTTAGCGACGTCGGAACCCGGGCTCATCCCTCCGGGGATGGTATTTACCAGTCCCACGTCACCGTTCCTTGCAAGGAAATCCATGGCCGGAATATCGGCCGCTTCCAGGGGTGTCCTTCCGCCGAGCTCATCCAGCGGCCTGTCGGCCATCCCGTCTCCCAGTATAACGACGTATTTCATTTATATATTCTCCACTGTTCAAGTCAGGTTTTTCCGGTGATTTCGTGCCTGCATCTGGGGCAGGTTATGATGACCTTTCCTTTGCCCCTGGGTACGCGAAGCGATGCTTTGCATGACGGACAGGTGAAGTACTTATGGGCTTTATCGAGCCTTCTGGTGTTCCAGTTGTTGAACCTGCTCTTTACGGTGAGCCAAAAAGACAGAAATTTCCGGTTCTCTGCCTGCCGCTTATAAACATTGCGTGACAGGACCCGGAAAAAACCATATCCATATGGTATGAGCGGTAACAAGCGCAGATAGGGGATGCCGATAAAGGACGTAATGATTGATATCAAAAGTCCAAGAAGAACGGCGGCTATCGAAAGGTGATCTACACCGTTGCGTCCGAACATGAAATTCCTTAACCAGTTCATTTAGATCCTCCCAACGCAGGCAGACACGTCTAGGTATCATTATAAAGTTTATTTCGGACCGAGTCAATACCGGCGGGGGGCCTCAAACAGCCTAAAAAAGATGTGAGCCGGGGGTCAGCAGACCCCGCGGCGTGTAATGAATTTGATGAATTGAAAGACCGCTATCAGCACCATCGTTCCGGCAGCTACTGCCACGATCAAAATCGGGAGCTCCAGAAGGATCAATATGTCTATTATAATTCCAAGCAAGCTAGCGGCGATAGCGATAAATGATGAGTAAATGAGGCATTTGAGGTTGGTGCGATAAAGATCTTTTCGCATTGAATAGAATGCAACCAGCGCCAGGGACAAAACGGAAATGCCAAGGACGACCAGATATACTATGTTGAGGTCCGTCAGAGCTCCGAAAAGTCCCAGTAATGAAACTATAAACCCTACAGCGGCTGCGATTATGATGTTACGCAACCTACAGGAATCGTGCATTGCAGCACCTCCTTTCAAGTCACTACATCATATGCTGCCGGTTCGCAAAAGAACAATGGATTTGACAAAATTTGTGCCCTGGGCCTTGTACATTTCGCGTCATTCTGTCTGTCAATGCGGAATTTCGCTGAATATACTGCCATAGGCTCTCAAATTACGTCGAACGGTCTGCGCGTGCGCCGAATAAAGACGCAGGCAACTGGCAGCCGGACGGAAAACTTGGCCGGACGAAAGGAGCGTGCCGGAGATGGAAATCGTCTGCCTTGGCCTTGGGCTTATGATTTTGATAGCCGTCAACATCGTGCTTGGTTCGCTGAGTGCGATTTTTCAAAACGAATTTTGCCCGATTAAGCTTAGACAGGGCATCATAAAAGCAGGGATCGTAGCCATATGCTTCGCCGCGACATATCTGGTCGGATTTCTGAACCCCAATATCGTCGCCGTTGAGGTAAATGGCGTTCAGGTATCTGTAAAGACAGGTATCGATCTGGTCGTACTTGTCGGTTACTATCATTATGCGAAGCAGGTATTGGAAAAGCTGACCGATATCATCAAGGGAGACATGTTTGTTTCTGAGATCCAACTTTTCAATGGCAGGAAAAAGAAAAACGGGACCGACCCAAAGGAGCAGAAAAATGATCTGCCTGGATCTGTCACTTCAGCAGTTGACATAGATCCGTTGCCTGAAGAATGTGGATCAGAGCCTGACCTGCCGGCGGAGCCGGCACCGGTCAAAACTGATCAGGGCATGAACATCGTCATCCATCTGTTTGTTTATGATATGGAAGGAGAAAATAAATCCATGCAATCCATGCAATCTGATCCGAAACCTGAACAACAGGAGTAAAAAAGGAATCAGGCTCCTCACAGCTGAAGAGCCTGATCATTATTATGCGTCCATGAGGTCGCTGATACTTTCGTATGACTTCCCAGGGACTGCGTTTAGTTTTCTAGTTTACGTTGTTTGACGTATCAGGAGATACGGCCTTTTTCTCTTTTTTCTGCCCGATGCTCAGGATGAGGTTCAGGAGTATTCCGAATATCGCTGCTCCTGCCACGCACGGTACGTTAAGTCCGAAGAAGGGAATGTTCCCTCCGAACTGATATTGGCCGCCGACACCGATGACCATGATAGTTGCGATCACTGCGATGTTTTTTGCGCTGAACATGTCAGCCTTGTTCTCGATCAGGATCGCTATACCCTGTGCAGCGATCGCACCGAACAGGTAGATCTCCAGGCCGCCTATAACTGCCTGCGGGATCGAATAGATCGCATTAATGAGGGGAGTGAAGCAGGAGATTATCATGGCGATTATTGAGGCGGCGATAAGTACCGGTACCGAGAAGACCCTGGTGATCGCCATTGCGCTGATGTTTTCGCCGTAGTTGGTTCCTGCCGGGCCGCCGATGAATCCCGCAACTATGTCGCCGATTCCGTCGCCGATCAGGTTCTGACCCAGGCGGTTCGCAATGTCGTATTTTTTGCCTGAACCTTTCTGCTTGGCAAGGTTGTTGACATAGATGTCAAGCTGATATACGTGGGCGGTAGATTCGGGGATCGTAGCTATTGCTATGGGCATTATCGCTGCAACTGCTTCAAGGGAGGGTTTGGGCAGAGTAAACTTGGGCAGGGCAACCAGGCTGTTTGAAAGGTTGTCCAGAGATTTGAACAGGTTCACGCCTGTAACTTTCATCACTATAAAGGCTGCGATACAGCCGACGATCGGTCCGAGCAGCAAGGGCAGCTGGCTCCAGATACCTTTGAGATAGACCGAGAAGAGTATGGTAGCAAACAGTGTGACCAGTGAAACAATCCATGCCATGTTGGAGGCAAGCTGTGTATCTGTCGCTGCTACGGTCGAAGGAGCCGCAGACGCATCACCGAGCGCGACTGCCGCCAGGGTCAGGCCGATCACCATTGCGATGGGGCCGGTGATGGTGGGAGGAAGGATCTTCTCGATGGATTCCTTTCCGAACTGCTTGACTATCAATCCTGCGGCTATCGATACAAACCCTGACATTACGATACCGAATTGTGCTATCGATATCCTCTCGTTCAACCCAAGGTCTGCCAGATGAGGTGCGGACATCAGGCCGATGATCGCTGCGATGTAGGAGAAGCTGGAACCATAGTACAGGGGCAGTTTGCCTTTCGTTACGATGATAAAGCAGATGGTAGCAAGTCCGCTTGCAAAGATGGTAGTTGAAACATGGAAGCCTGTTAAGAGAGCCACGGCGATAGTAGCCGGGAACATTACTATTACCTGCTGGATCGCGTAGAGGATCAGCTTCCAGAACGGTGGCCGTTCATCCGGCAGATATCCTATGACGTGTTGCTTGTTTGGCATGTTGTTTCCTCCTCTGATTCACTTCTGTAATATATGGAACGCTTTCGCGTTGCAAACTTATTTTTCGTACAGCCTTATCAGGTTTTGACCGTCCGTTTCTTCGAGCATGACTGCGACTACTTCGTTTCGCGATGTGGGGATATTCAGGCCCACATAGTCAGCTCTGATCGGAAGTTCCCTGTGTCCCCTGTCGACCAGTACCGCGAGTTGGATCCTGGCAGGTCTTCCCAGTTCGGTAACGGCGTCCAGTGCGGCGCGCGCTGTCCTTCCGGTATAGATGACATCGTCAACCAGGATGACAGTCTTGTCTACGACGGAAAAGGGAACGTTCGTCCCGTTCAATACCGGGGAATCCGATGTGAGTGACAGGTCATCGCGGTACAGGGTTATGTCAAGCTCGCCGACTTCGACCGCTGCTCCCTCGATATCCTCGATATTCCTGGCGATCCGTCTTGCCAGGGGCACGCCTCTGGTCTTTATGCCCAACAGGCATACATTGTCGATACCGTGGTTCTTTTCAAGGATCTGATAAGACATCCTTTTGACGGTACGAATGATTTTGTCCTCATCGAACAGGTCCGCCTTGATCTTCACATCGCCCACCTCCCTGCACAAGAAAAGCCTTGTCCGCACAGACGCAGACAAGGCCAATTTGCTCGGAATCAATCCGTTATACACTTCCAGTATGCAAATATCTTGTCGGCATCTCTGTACCGAATTAAAGACATTTTATTCTCACGCATTGTACCATCCGGCAACACCTATGTCAATACAAATTTTGAGTTTTTATAAAAATTTTCGATAGAAAACGAGCATGTCATTCCGAGATGCAATCTTCAGGTTCCTTGTCATCCCGAAGGCCCTTGAATACGGGCTGACGCATTGAGCCGCCCGGGGTTTTCATCATATATTTGACGGTGCAAACCAAAACCGGTTCTATCCATATAGCGTTCCGGTTTCCGGGCGGAACGTGTTCGAAGGGCGGGTCGTCCAGTCTTCGGACCGATTTGACGATATGAAAATCGGATGTGGATATCCCGAGAGTAACATGTCCCTTATATATGAGAGACTTGTTTTCGGATCCGCGTGAGCCGTATTGCCCAAGTACCAAACTGACGATGCCCGGCTCTTTTTCGATATATCCGCAGACCACGAAGTCCTCATCGATAAGGTTCTTTATTTTGATCCATTCCTTCGTGCGCACTCCGGGCAGATATCTGCTCTCCTTCTTTTTTGCGACGATCCCCTCGAGTCCGTTTTCTTCCGCCAGTTTGTAAAAAGCGATCCCGTCATTTTCTATATACCTTGAAATCGCAAGTCGTTCATTCTCCATGACGGTCTCGGCAAGCAGCCGCTTTCGTTCCATCAGAGACAGGTCCGTGACCTGTCTGTCTTTGTGATATAAGATATCAAAGGCCGTGAAGGTTGCGGGATATCTTTTGGAGGCCAAGCCTATCTTAAAAGGATCACTTGTCAGGGACCGCCGCTGTATCTCAAAGAAGTCCGGTTTCCCATCCCTGACGATTATCAGTTCTCCGTCCAGGATGCATCGGGTCCTTACACGGAGATGTAAATCCGACAATTCCGGAACCTTCATTATCATTTTCATGTTGCGCTTGTTGCGCAGGTCCGTCCCGTTCCCGTCAAGATACGCAAGGCACCGTTCGCCGTCAAGCTTGAGTTCGAAAATGTGGTCGGGACTGTCAAAAGCCTGTCCGCTGCTTCCGATAAGCATGGGACGGATGTTCTTATATACGAATAAGTCCTCCATGATCTATGCGCCTTTTGTTTTGCGGGTGCGGGTGGTTTTCGTCCCGGTGTCTGACGGCTGTCCGCCTGCCTCCATGCCCTCATTGTCCGGAGGTTCTTTTTTTGCCGCAGTCGATCCGGCGCTTCGGGATTTGGATTTCCTGCTGCCCGCTGTATCCTGCTCACCGGCTGCTGCCGAGCCCTTGTCTTTCCTGGCCTGCTCAAGGCTCGCTTTAAGGGCATCCATGAGATTGACGATATTGCCACTGGCCTCGGGTTCCCTGGCAACGACCTCTTTTCCGGCGATCTTCGTTTCGATCAATTCCTTCAGCCTTACCTGGTACTCATCCTTGTATGCCGACGGATCGAAGGGGGAATCCATCGAACGGATGAGCATTTTTGCCATATCCAGCTCCTGTTCGGAGACTTCCGGCCTGTTATACGCCTTCTGGAGTTCTTTGACCTCGTCTTCGTAAAACATGGTGGAGACCAATATGCCGTCTTCGCGGGGGATTATTGCAAGGAGAGTCTCCCTTGAGCCCATGACTGTCTTGCCTATAGCGATTTTCTGTTCATCCATGAGCGCCTTTCGAAGCAGTTCGAAAGCCTTTTCCCCGCCTGGCTCAGGTACTGCCTGGTAGCACTTGTCGTAGTAAACGGGAGAGATCTGGTTCAACTGCGCGAAATGCATTATGTGGATGGATTTGTCCTTTTCAGTCTTGATCTTTTCAAGGTCTTCTTCGGTTATGATCACATAGTGGTCGGGATCGTACTGGTAACCCTTCACAATGTCATTGCCGGACACTTCTTTTCCGCAATGGCCGCATGTTTTCTTGTATCTTATCCGCTCATGGTCGTCCTTGTGAAGCTGATTGAATTTGATATCGTTGTCCTGTGTAGCGGTATAAAGCGAGATCGGTATCGCAACCAGTCCGAATGAGATCACGGTTTTGTGTGCTACAGCCATCTTGGCCCTCCATTTTCGATTCTCGGATGTTAATATTATTTCAGGAGCAGGCAATTAACATACGATTTGCAAAAAAGTTTACATATGGGGTATATAAAATACGATATCTGCATTTTGCTTTATTTATAATAATGCAGATGCGGCGGGAATACATACAGAAAACAGACTAAAGAATACAGACTAGTGGATCAGATCAGAAAATACGGATAAGAGTTTGCAAGATTAGAGATAGCAAATAACAGAAAACAGATTAGAGAATAATGGTCCCCTTGCTGATATTATCCTTCATTTTGCGGCTATGTATTAGCTTGACTTATTCATAATAACGATGAATGAGGTCCCAAAAGCTAATAGGTAATAAAGAGCCGAGCTCAATTTACTTTGTTATTCTATAAATTGGTGTTATAATATCTACCATACATGACCCATATATGACCGTTCATCTAAAATCACCTATTAGGGGGACATCCAATGTACACTTTTACAAACGATTACAGCGAAGGGGCCCATCCGAAGATCCTTGAGCTGATGACCAAATACAACTTTGAGCAGAATACGGGTTACGGACTGGACAGGCACTGCGAAAAAGCGCGGGAGCTGATTCGCGATTGGATAGACATGCCGAGTGCAGATATCCACTTCATACCCGGAGGGACTCAAACCAACCTGCTGGTCGTTTCATCCTTTCTGAGGCCTCATCAGTGCGTCATCTCCGCAGATACGGGACATATCAACGTGCATGAGACGGGGGCTATCGAAGCCACAGGACATAAGGTTGTGACTGTTGCGGGAAAGGACGGTAAGCTGACACCGGAATCGATACAGAGCGCAGTCGATTCACATGTCGGGGAGCACATGGTCAAGCCCGGAATGGTGTATATATCGAATTCTACAGAACTGGGGACGATATACACAAAAGCGGAGTTGAAAAGTATCAGGGACTGCTGTCTGAAGAACGGACTTCTGCTTTATATGGATGGGGCCAGGATCGGAGCCGCGCTGACCAGCAGTATAAATGACCTCTGTATTGATGAAATCGCCAGACTGGTCGATGTATTCTATATCGGAGGCACAAAAAACGGTGCCCTGTTTGGGGAAGCCCTTGTCATATGCAGGGATGATCTGAAAGAGGATTTCCGCTATCTGATGAAGCAAAGGGCCGCGATGCCGGCTAAAGGCTTCGTAATGGGAATGCAGTTTGAGGTCCTGATGCGGGACGGGCTGTATCTTGAGCTCGCGGAGCACGCTAATGCGATGGCAAAAGAAGTGGCGGATATATTCCGTGAGAAAGGGTACGGTTTTTATGCTCCGCCGTGCACGAACCAGGTGTTCCCCATATTGCCCGACGGGCTCGCGAGAAAGCTCATGAGCCAATTCGGATGCCAGGAAATCGCCCGTATAGACGAGCGCAACACATGTATCAGATTCGTAACATCCTGGGCGACAAGGCCCGAAAGCATCGGCTATCTGAGAGCGTATTTATCTGGCTTGACAGCTTGATCCCCTCGGTTTTTGAAATCATATTTTACGGATGCGCTGGCGCTTGCCGGTGTGTTGATAAACATAAACGCTTTGCCGGCTGTGATATGCCCACTTAATGAGATGCAGTGAAAAATTCACTGTTGTCCATTAAGGAGTTTATCATAGATGGCAAAGCGTTTTGCTGAAGCCAGGCGTATTTGCCTGCTTATGAGCCTGCTGCTATTTCATGATAGAATTCGGGGTCTGGGATATAATCGGGTGCCGCCATCAACTCATCGAGCTGCTCCGCACGGCTGCAGCCGACCAGCGCCGCCGCAGGAATGCGGTGGCCCGTAAGGTAAGCGACGGAGAGCGTTATCGGGCTCAGGCCCGTTTTTTCGCTCCAGCGGCGGACGATTTCCATGCGGCGGAAATTTTCCGGTGTCTCGCAGGCTTTCCTGATCGATTCGCTGGGCATGGTGCCCTTTCCCGAGATATATTTGCCGAAAAATCCCCACGCGATGGAGGTGAAGCAGAATACCGGCAGATCGCCGGCGGTGTATTTTTCGTATTCTCCCGCTTCCATGCCGCAAAGAGTGGGGTCTCCTCCGAAAGCGAGGGCCAGGTTTGCTTCATCCAGTCTGGCAAGGCTCCACTGGATTTCCGAGACCGTAAATGGCTGCAGTCCGTTCTCACGGCAAAACCGGTTTGCCTCGTCGATCCTCTCGCGCTTCCAGTTTGAAGCTCCAATCGCACGGATATCACCGGACCTGATGTATTCATCGAAAACAGGCATGATGTTCTCAACCGGCATCTGGGGGTTGTCACGATGAAGGAAGTAAATGTCTATATGGGTATTCAGATTTTCAAGGCTCAGTTCGATATCGGTCTTGATGTCTTCCGGATTCACCCGGGAGACGTTACGTGATCTTATCCTGTAATGCCCTCCCTTGGTGGCTAGTATAAATTTGCTGCGATCCTTACCCAGGCCGCGTAACCAGTTGCCGCATACCCGTTCGCTTGCGGCGTTGCCGTTGTCTTCCCAGTCGCCGTATACGCGAGCCGTATCAATCGTATTTCCCCCAAGTTCGGCATACCTGTCAATTATAGCATAGGACTTATCTTCAGGAATTTTGGTGCCGAAATATGTGGTGCCGAGCACTATTCTTGACACTTCGATTTCAGCATTCGCAGCGGGGACTTTCAAAAATCTCATTTAAATCCCTCCCGACAAAATAGGGTAACAGTATGACGGTTCGTCTGCCACGGAGGGGGTCCGGGACATAAAAATCGTCTTTCAGACTGCGGGTTACCGTGTTTATCTCCTGGGCAAAACGTCGGCTTCGTATTTTTTGACCTCGTCGAACCACTCTTCGCCGGAGGGAACTCCGCTGCGTTCGCAGTATTCATTCCAAACATCGCCGAACGGATAGGTCTTGAACTCTTCATTGAGTACCAGCAGTTTTGTGAAGTCGCCGGTGTCCTGAAGTGTCTTGAGCTCTTCGTGCGGCAGGAGGAGTGCCCAAAGCAGGGCCTTCTGCATGCTCCTGGTGCCGACGACCCATGCCGCGATGCGGTTGATGGAGGCATCAAAGAAGTCAAGGCCGATGAGGACTTTATCAAGGGCATCGTTTCTGACGATCTCCTTTGCGATCTCCTTTATCTCGTCCTCAAGGATGACCACGTGGTCCGAATCCCAGCGGACAGGCCTTGTAACGTGGAGCGGGATCTTGTCAAAGAATGCGAGCAGGCTGGGCAGTTTGTCGCTTACAAACTCCTGCGGGTGGTAGTGGCCGTTGTCCAGAAGTACGTAAACACCCGGATGCGAAGCAGCGTAACTGACGTAAAACTCGCTGCTGCCTACAGTGTAACTCTCGACGCCGATCCCGAAAACTTTGCTTTCCACGCAGTCTACGACGCCCTCGAGCTTTTCTGCAAAGATCCGGTCAAGGCTGTCCTTCAGCCGCAGACGCGGGCCCAAGCGATCCGCGGGCGTATCCTTGTACCCGTCCGGGATCCATATATCGTTTACGCAATGGGTGCCCAGTTCTTTGGCAAAGTATGCGGCGATCCTGCGGCAGGCAATAGCGTGGTCTATCCAGAACCGGCGTATTTTTTCGTCGGGATGCGAGAGGGTCAGCCCGTCTGCAGCCATCGGATGGCTGAAGAATGTGGGGTTGAAGTCGATGCCGATGCCGCGGGACTTCGCATATTCCACCCATTTCCTGAAATGCTTCGGTTCAAGCCTGTCGCGGTCGACCTTATCGTCCTCAAAAATAGCGTAACAGGCGTGAAGGCTTATCCTCTTTTTGCCCGGGATAAGCTTCAGCGCAAGGTCGAAGTCGCTCATCAGCTCTTCGGGGGTCCGTGCTTTTCCGGGATAATTTCCGGTAGCCTGTATACCGCCGGTAAGACCGGATCCGGTATTTTCAAATCCGGTGACGTCATCCCCCTGCCAGCAGTGGATGCTGATCGGGATGTCTTTCAATGTTGAAAGGACGGCTTCCACATCGACACCGTGTTTAGCATAGATCTCTTTTGCCTGCTCGAAACGTGTACTCATATATTCTTCCCTCTTTCTGTCCGGTATGGCAGGATTAGATAACTGGTTCGATTTTTCGGATCTCAAAGCTCCCGGGAATGGCTGCCCTTGCCTCGAACAGGTCCGAAAATTCTCCTGTCCTGATCATTTGCACCATGATATTGCCAAGAGCAGTCCCTTCGGTCGGACCGGCATATACCGTTTTTCCAGTGTAATTTGCGGTAAGCTGATTGAGATAGTCGTTCTGGCTGCCCCCTCCGACGATGTTTATTGAGGAACAGCTCTTGCCGGTCAGCTTTTCAAGCTGCCCGAGAGTTTCGGCATAGCTTTTTGCCAGGCTGGCATATACGCACTGCAGCAGTTCGCCTACTGTCCCGGGAACGGCCTGACCGGTCTTCCTGCAGTAGTCCCTGATGGCTTCGGTCATGCTGACGGGGGACAGAAAGCTGCTGTGGTTGACATCGATTTGTGTTGTGAAGTGGCTGTTTTCCGATGCCATCCGGCTCATCTCATCGAAGCTGTACTTGTTGCCGAGCTCTTTGCGGATGCACTGTATGATCCACAGACCCATGATATTTTTCAGGTAGCGGTATCTATAATCATAACCGCCCTCGTTAGTGAGATTGGCCAGGCGGCTGTCCTCGTTTATTACAGGGCAGGGAAGCTCCGTGCCCATCAGGCTCCAGGTACCGCTGCTGATATAAAAGGCATTCTCGTCGCAGGCCGGCACAGCCAGAAATGCTGAACCCGTATCGTGGGTGGCAGGAAGGACCACTTCGCAGTCAAAACCGACTTCTTCGATGATTTCCGGTGAAAACCTGCCCAGCAGGGTTTTTGGCATGCTGAGTTTTCCAAAAAGTCTTTGCGGATATCCAAGCACATCAATCAATTCGCGGTCCCAGTCCCTGGCAACCGCACTAACAAGGCCGGTCGAGGTAGCATTTGTATATTCGTTGCTTTTTACGTTTGTCAGCAAGAAGTTCAGGTAGTCGGGTATCATCAACAGTGTCTGTGCGTTTTCCAGTATATCGGGTGACTGCATTTTGTGAGCGTAAAGCTGATAAATGGTGTTGAACAGCTGCTTTTGAATGCCGGTCCGGGAATAAAGCTCCTGTTCAGAAATCAGCTTTGACACTTCAATGTCCATTTTTTCGGTCCTGTGGTCACGGTAAGCATATGTGGGCCCAAGTATCCGGTCATGTCCGTCGAGCAGGACGTAGTCTACCGCCCAGGTATCGATACCCATGGAAACGGGGATCTTTCCCGCTTCACGGCACTTTATCAACCCCTGCTTTACTTCGCGAAAGATCATGTCCAGATTCCAGCATAAGTGGCCATCGGCTTCCACCATGGAGTTATCGAAACGGTATACTTCCTCGAGAACGATCCTGCCGTCCTCGACATGTCCCAGGATATGCCGTCCGCTTGAAGCGCCGATATCTACTGCGAGATAATATGTGTACATTTTTACCTCCGGCTGCAAACAGAAAATGATTGATTGTGCATGATAATGTTGTATATTGTGTGTTCTATATAAGAGTATACTATATCAAGACAGCAAATGCAATAAATACTCGACGAATGAAACAAAAACGTGGATTCTGTGATAGCAAATCCACAGACAATCTAAAGCAATACCAAAAAAACAAAGGATACTTAAGAGTTATTCAAGGTTGGATGTATAAGCAAAGAAATGACCCGGCAGAAGCAACTGCTCTATAAAATATGTTTATGGTTTGCGCCATATATGGTATAATCATTTGATGAAAAAAGCAGCTTCTCGGATTACATATAAATAAATGATATATTTCGTTATTGAGATTTGCGTAATTATTGATGCTGCCCTTAGCAGTGTGAGTTTTTCTTCATCACCGGTAAAACTGCGTGAGGTCAGCCGTTTGCATATAAAGTCAGGAGATGAGAAAACCATTATGAGTGAGACCCTTACAAAGAAATCAGGTTTGAGCAAAGTCCGGCTGATGCGCCGGAGACTGGCACCGATCTACCTTAGCCTGTGCTTTCTTAGTTTCTTTATAGTAGATTTCTCCTTGCGGTTCATTTACAAGCATCTGTTTACGGTTGGGCTTTTCTCCATCACTCCCATGCTGTTTTCGATATTCTGGTCCCTGCTGCTTACAGGGATCATAGGGATGCTGCCGGGTCTGGCAAAACGCATTACCATGATGCTTCTTATTACTGTGTTTGGAATTTTCAGCGTTGGTCACGCCGTGATATTCAACATTTTCGGCAACTTCTTTTCTTTTGCCGACTTTGCCTATCTCGGCGACGGAGCGAGGTTTTTCAGCTTTAGTTACCTGAAAGTAAGGAAGCTGCTGGTATGCAGTGTACTTATCGCATTTTTTTTGATGGGGATCGCAGCCTGGCTGTCTTCTGCCGCAAATCATGGTGCGGCCAGGAAAAAAGAACTTATCAGCTGCGCGGCATTGATCGTACTGTCTGTTTGCGCGATATTGCTTGTCCACACAAAACTCATGAAAGACAGCAACAAACAGCAAATGAGCTGGAGGACTGCCATTATGGAGCAGCCTGAGAGCGTGATATATGGGGACTTTTCAAACGTAAACCAGTGCATGGGGATAGCGGGATTATATCAGTACACAGCGCGCAGTCTTGCCGTTTCGACCGGACTGGAGCGCTGGATCGAGACTTCTTCCGTATATGAAAAGCTTGACGGCATTTACGGGGAGCGGGTCGGAAAATACGGCGCTGAAAATGAGATGACTGGGGTTTTTGAGGGCAAAAACCTGATCATGATCATGATGGAGTCGATAGATACATGGATGGTAAATAAGGATTACATGCCCGAGCTTTATGCCGTACAGCAGAAGAGCATCAACTTCACACGCCACTACACGCCGCTGTTTATAAACGCGGGCACTTTCAATACCGAATTTACGGCCCTCACGGGATTACTGGCGCCCACATACGGAGTCCGAAAAGGAGCCTACACATCCAATGACTATTCGTGGTCCCTGCCGAGTCTTTTCAGGGAGAGGGGCTATTCGGCAAATTCGTTCCACAGCGCCGAGCCGGTCATATATGACAGGGGCAATATACACAGGAACATCGGCTTTGAGAATTATTACTGCTGGTATAATCTCGGGATGGAAAATTACATGAAGGACAGCCAGCTTATCAACGGGTTTGACAAGATGGTTGCAAACGAACCGTTTTTCAGCTTTGTCATAACATACTCAGGTCACGGTCCATATACCGACGAGATGGCTGCGATATCCGGGCCGCATTATGAGAAAGCGGTAGAAAAAGCCAGATTATACGGGGTTACCGGGGACGATAAAAATGCCCTGGAGTATTATCATTCAATAGCTCACGCAATGGAGACAGACGCTTTTATCGGGGCCCTGATGGACAGACTGGAGGAAACGGGCCTTATAGAGGATACTGTCGTCATCATTTTTTCGGATCATTACTCAAAGTACCTGACAGATACCGACTTCCTGCTCAGGCTCAAGGGTGTAAGCAATTTGGATATGCTGTGCAATACACCGTTTATGATCTTCAGCAGTGATATCGAGCCTCGCGAAGTAGATTCCCTGACGTCGACGATCGACATATTGCCCACCATTGTAAACATGTTCAGGCTAAATGCTGATCTGGCTTATTTCGTCGGCGATGACGCCTTTTCGGATAACCGGCACGGCTATGTGATGTTCAGGAATTACGCATGGTACGACGGAGAAACCTACTATTCCTCGGATTTCAAAGGTGAGGTTACTGAGGAAATCGCGGCCAGGACACAGGAGGTCATCGAACGTGTCAACCTGTCATGGGACACGATGACGTCAGACTACTTCAGGCATTTGCTGAACAAGAACAGAAAATAGAAAAATTTGTAAAATTATGTTGAAATTGGAAATTTCTTCTGTTATAATTATCTCAATTTTAGGCCCTAAACAAGGCTGATGACCGGTGCAGCCAGATAAGCAGGGGGCATTGTGCCGGAGGGGAGGGCAAACATAAATATCGGAGGGAGTAGGGAAGAAAACGATGCTTAGCTTTTCTCTTGTACTTATTTACAACAAGGAAACGAAAAAGATACTACTGAGCAAAAGCGATTATCAGGCATATGACAGGGTGTTCGATTTCATATGCGGTCAGCGTTTGGACGGTGAAAGCGGCCTGGAGTGTGCTTACAGGGAGCTTCAAAAAGCGACCGGCCTGACCGAGGATGACATAACTTTGCAGCATATATTTGACTTTACATATGTACTTGACCGGAGACGGCTGCAGGTTTTCGCGGGAAGCATAAATCAGTCCCTGGGATTGAAAGTTTTAAGTAAAAGAGATAATTCATTGTTGTGGGCGGACGTTGGCAGGGACCTGTGCGACGATTACGAATTTTTCAACGGCGAATGCTTAAATCATATACTGTCAAGCATATGCTTCAACCCGAAAACCGGGCTCTTCGAAGGGTCCGACTGCGATTCCGGAGTTCCGGGGCGGCAAAATGCTTTGCTATATTACAATTACATCCCTGACGCTCTATAGCGCCAGGGATTTTTGATCATTATTCAACTCGTCGTCCTGGAGGCAGTCTTTTTTGGGAATACTATTGACAGTTCGCCGTCTTTGCTCTCGATCCTGGCTTTATCTGATTCGACACCGGAAGGAAGGAGTACGGTGCGGGCAAATCCGCCGTAATACCGCTCAGAACGGTAGACGTTCTGATCCCTGAATTCGGCCGACCGGTCGGTATGCCCCCTGAGACGCACCTTGTTTCCTTCTATGGTTACGTCTACGTTTTCTTTCGGTATTCCCGGGATTTCGGCCTTAAGAATGACTTCATTATCGGTTTGATATATATTTATTTTTGGGAAGGTGTTTTTTACGGCATAGTATTTTGGCAAGCGATCAAACATACTGTTCATTTGCCTGCGGAAGCTTTCGAGTTCCCTGAATGGGTTCCAGGGCACAAGACTCATCTGGTATGATTCCTCCTTCCTGAATTTTTTGCATGAAGGTACATAATTATTATATGAAAGTCATGCAAAAAATTTCAGGAAATGCGATCTGTCAGTCTTCCCTGGGCAGTATCGTAACGAATTTTACCGAATAAAGGTCGCACATCACTTCGGTCCTGGCGTTGACGTCCTCCAGCACGAAGTAGTTCGTTCCGACTTCTATGATCCTGCCGGTCCTGTCCGTATACTGGTTGGTGCCCAATATAAACTCCGCGCGTACATATCTGCCTATGTTCCTTCGCAGGAACGCCGGTATGAATCCCTCTTCCGTGGCTGGCGGCGGGCCTTCCTGGACCGGTATGGCCGGGTCCGAGATGTCAAGGGACATGTGATCGATGGGGACCATCCTCATTGGTGTTTCGTTCCGCGGTGATCCGGTCCCGTGCTCTGTATGCTGGTCTGTCATCGGTATTTGGCGTCTTGGGGTATCGTCCGGCTGAATCGGAGGCCCTGACCGCTCCGGAGCAGACCTTTCGTTCTTTGTCTGGTCAGCCCTTTGCGGGTTTGTGGTGCCGCTTTCCGAGTTCCTCATATTTTCTTCCCTGTCGCTTCTCCTTGTTGCTGTGCCGCGCGGAATGAGGAGTTCGTCCCAAAAGGACCTGTTTTCGCCGTCGAAGTCGTCCGGCATGGAGAGGGGAGAGCGGGAGTTGCGCGGCGCGTTTGGTTCAAGCCCCATGTTTCCAAGCCAATTGATATTGCTGCTCATGATAAGATGACACCTCTACCTTCTTAAGTCTGTGCATAGGATGGCATTGGGTTGTAAAAACAGTGTTGGTTGACGCGGGTAAACCAGTATCCGTTCCCGTTGTATGGGAAGAATTTCGGACAAGCCGGGTTGAACGGATTCATGTACCAAAGGCATTCCGAGCCTACTCCCGTGAATATGTATCCTCCGATAGCCTCGTCAGCCACCTGATAATGGATCGCTTCGGGGGGCTTTACCCATACATTTTGCGGATTGGCTGCTCCACCCACCCTGGTCAGCATGCATGTATACTGACGCGGCTGTTCGATGACCCTCCGCAAATCACCCTGGGCATGCCTGAAATATTCTCCGTAGGTTACCCTGACCCGGTTCATAACACATGTCGCGACTGCCCGCATTCCGTCCAGTCCTTCGCCTTCGGCTTCGCATCTGATAAGGCGGGCAAACAGTTCCCTGGTATCCACATCTTTCACCTCTCATTTCCCAATGTATTCCGCTATTGCCCGGACTGTTACAATTTAGGGGAAAAATAATGTATTTTCATGATAAATACCTCAAACTCGCTTTTTTTTGTTGCGAAGAAAGGCACAAACCGATTCATGCGCCTGCCGGGATCTCTATATGAAAAGATTGGTATACTTGACAAATTATATTTTTGTGTTAATCTAATAATAGTAATCGTTTCTATGACTTACAGCATATTTGTGTAAGAGTTATTGATAACTCTGTAGCCGCATCCGTCACACCCGTTGAGTTTAAAAAGGGTCGTTTTTGCGGTATAATACTCCGGAACAGATTAGTTGGCATTGATTATAAATATTTGCAAAGGAGTTGGGTTTATGGCAGTAAAAAACGCAATGACCGCTGATTTTCTCCGTTCGGCATACGGCGGCGAAAGCATGGCCCACATGAGGTACCTTCAGTGGGGCAATGCAGCGCAAAAAGAGGGATTTCCCAATATCGCAAGATTGTTTGAAGCAATAGCGTATGCGGAGCAGGTCCATGCGCATAATCATTTCGCGGAAATCGGCGGGGATGTTGGTGACGCGACTGTCACTGCCGGAGCGGT